>Ga0209348_1001800_pt1 | contig 10297 bp, 10 predicted proteins | sample ETNvirenome_2_30_FD_184065 | JGI IMG/M metagenome (GOLD analysis project Ga0209348, IMG submission 184065) | Marine viral communities from the Pacific Ocean - ETNP_2_30 (SPAdes) (version 2) | ecosystem: Environmental > Aquatic > Marine > Oceanic | place: Pacific Ocean | collected 2013-06-22 | reverse complement strand
GACAAGATATTGATGGGAAGTAGATAATGCAGTTAAATAAACCTATACCTGAACAAGACATGATTATGAATGCTTTGAATATGCAACAAAAGTTTCTTGAAGAAAGAGAGATGGGTGATACTATTCAAATGAATGAAGGTGGTATGTATATGGGTAGGTTTGACCAAAGACAAGGCACTGAGGGTGTGGGTTCTTTTGTACCACCACCAAGACAATCATTTCAAGAGGGTGGCACACCTGTAACAGCATTACCTACTGTGCAAAATCCTAGTGCCAAATTTGACCCTAATGCAACTATAGGTGATATATCTGCACAAATGGCAACTGCTCCTGCTTTACCACAGGGAGCACAGATACAAACAGTAGGTGTCACTCCAACAACAGGACAATTTATTCCTACAGATATAGGTGTTCAAGGGCAAGTTGCATTACCTGCGGCACAAGCAGGAACAGCAACTACACAGCAACAAAGCAAAGCTGATGCTCAACAATTACAAGCACAGGCTGTAACTCCACAGATACGAGAAGCATTACAAACAGTTCAAGGTGCTCAAGTAACTGACCAAGAAAGACAAAGGTCACAAGTACAGGCACAACAACAGACAACAACTTCTGTAGCAGATTTAACTGCAGCTCAAGGTGTTGCAACTCAAATGACAAACCCTATTCAAAGGCAGATACAAGCAGGTGAGTTAATATCTACAACTGCTGATGCAGAAAAGGCAAAAACATTTACAGAACAAATAGAGGCTGCCACTGCTACACCTTCTGAGAAAGCAACTGTAGCAGGACAACTTGCAACATTAACTGCAAACTTTGATGCTACTAATCCACCTTCATGGGCGGCAGGTGCTATCAGAGGTGTTAATGCAGTTATGCAACAAAGAGGTTTAGGTGCTTCTAGCATTGCAGGACAGGCACTTGTACAGGCTGCTATGGAATCAGCATTACCTATTGCAAGAGCAGATGCACAGGTACAAGCACAGTTTGAAACACAGAACTTATCTAATAGACAGCAACGTGCTATGTTAGCAGCTCAACAAAGAGCTAACTTCATAGGACTAGAGTTTGACCAAGCGTTCCAAGCTAACGTGCAAAATGCCGCAAAGATAAGTGACATAGCTAATAGAAACTTTACTGCAGAACAACAGGTAGCTTTAGAGAACTCTCGTGCTGCTCAGACTATGAATCTAAATAACTTGTCTAATAGACAGGCATTAGTAATGGCAAACGCTTCTGCTTTATCAGGTTTAGACTCAGCAAATTTAAATGCTAGACAACAAGCCGCTGTACAGAACGCACAGTCATTCTTGCAAATGGATATGGCTAACTTATCCAACAGACAACAAGCAGAAATGTTTGGAGCACAACAGCAGATACAATCTTTGTTTACTGACCAAGCAGCAGAGAATGCATCAAGGCAGTTTAACGCTACTTCTCAGAATCAAGTAGACCAATTCTTTGCTAATTTAGCACAACAAGCTAATCAGTTTAATGCAACACAAATGAACGCACAGTCACAGTTTAATGCAGGTCAGGCTAATACCATAGAAAGATTTAATGCAGAGATTAACAATCAACGTGACCAATTTAATGCACAGAATCAATTAGTCATTGCACAGGCAAACGCTAATTGGAGAAGACAGTTAGCAACTGCAGATACTGCAGCTATAAACAGAGCTAATGAATTGAATGCTCAGAATATATTAGGACTAAGTAATCAAGCCTATAATAATTTGTGGCAGTATTATGGTGATACTATGGAGTGGGCATGGACATCTGCAGAGAATGAAAGAAGTCGTGTTATTGAACTTGCAAAGGCACAGCTACAAGCTGACAGTGCCGCTAACATACAAGACATGAAAAATGATTATGCCTCTTCGTCTGCTTTTGGTGGATTGATTGGTAAGTTTGTAACAGGTTCAATGTTTGGTGGTGGAGGATTATTCGGATAATGGAAACAAACCCTTCTTTAAATATATATAGAAAATTATCTAAGATGCAAGTAGAGCCTATGCAAGAGCCTAAAGGTGGTCTACTATCTAAAACTATGTCTACTAAAGCTAAAAAGTATAAGCCTAATGTAGATGTAACTATGCGTGTAGCAAGATATATACAAGATATTAAGGATTATAATAATGCGTGATGTTGAACAAGTATCATTTAGTAGACCTATTCCGGGGCAATCTCTTACACATGAACTAAGAGCAAGACCTTGGCAAAATCCACCACAGTTTAGCACTGTAGAAGAATCTATGGATTGGTATTTAGATAGGTTTGACAATCCTGAACTAGTGCAGGAACTATTATCTATTATAGAATCAGGTATACCATTAAGTACAATAGCAAACTCAATGCAATTAGGTGCAGTGTTACAAGGTGTGCATAGTATTGATGTAGGTGTATTAGTTTTACCTATACTTATAGAAATAATGAAAACATTAGCAGAGAAAACAGATACTAAATATGTAATGGGTGATGAGCCTGAAGAATCAGATAGACCATCTGATGCTATATTAGATTCTGCATTAAGTAAGATTAAAGGTATGACAGTAGAAGATATGCCTGAAGAAGAAGATATGATGGAAGAAGAGACACAAGAAGAACCTATGGGTCTTATGGCGAGGAGAGCATAATGGGATTTAACTTTGGTGCATTTTTAGGTGGAGCAGCTTCACAGATAGTTGAAGATATTGATGAGCAAGAAAAAGAAGTAAAGCTCCGTACTAGAACTATACTTGATAGACAAGTAGCTGAAGCCGCAGAGAATAGAAAAAAGTTTCAAAATGATAAAGAGAAAGTAGAGCAACAAATAAAAGCCATAGCACAGTTATTTGATAAAGATGATAAATTTGCCTTTAATAAAGCTAGAGCCATAGTTGCAGGTGGAGATGACCACTATAATACAATGTATAAAGAATTATCAACCCATAAAAAATTAGGGGGTAACATGAATGAGGCATATGATTATGCTCATGCAAATGAAGAGCAAGGTTTTGAAGGTGTAGCTGAAGCTGCTAAAGGATTAGTAAAACTAAGACAAATATCCACACCTGAATTTGCAACAGGTGTAACAACAAAAGGTATGCAGTTATTTGGAATTGACCCAAAGCAAACTTACGAACAAGCAAAATCACAATATGTACAAGCAGGATTATTACCTGCAGATAATGCTAGTGAATCTGACATAAAAGAATCTTTTGGTAAAGGCTCTATAAGATATGATAGACTAATGAAAGCTCCTAAAGATTTAGAATCTCAACTTGGGGTTATAGCTACTCAGATAACTCAATTAGATAAAACTGCACCTGACTATAAAGATAAGTTAGATGCTCTTAATCAAAAGAAGGATACTGTTATAAGTATCTTAGCTGATGTGAATAAAAAATCTGCAACAGTACAAGCAGCTAACATAGCTGCAAACGCTAAAGATGATACAACTACTAAAGACTTAACTTTCTCTAAAGTTAACACAGGATTTAATAGTGTAGTAACTAATCTAAAAACAGAGGTAGGTTATAATACATCAGGTGGTATTTTAAAAGTAACCACACCTGAAGGACTTTTATCAGGAGATGAAGCAACTAAATACTATAATCAAAAACTTAGAGAGTCTAAGAAAAATTATGTAAAAGGATTAATTGATAGTGATGGCACTGTTAAATCTGAGGGTGCTTTAAACTGGATAGCAACGAATAATGCACAAGGATTAGTAGAAGAAGTTTTAAAAGAAGAATTTGGTGTAGGTGAAGGTGAAGGTGAAAAAGAAATACAAGAGCCAAAGAAAATAACTAAGAGAGAAAAGGTAGAAAAACTTGTTAAAGATAATCCTGAAGTAAATGAAAACGTGGCTAGAAACTTATTAGAGTTAAATCAAGGAACAAAAACTACCATAACTAATCCTATGCAACTTTCTGATATGTTAATGCAAACCTATCCAAAGAAAGCAGACGAAACTCAAGAGGCTTATGAAGAAAGAATGGATGGTTTAGCACAAATTGTTTGGAATAAATATACAGAAGAAAAGAAAGCAGCCGATGCAGAGAAGAAAAGACTAGCAGAGTTAAGAAAAAAGAGATTTGGAGATGCTGTACCTAAAGATAAAAAGAGTCAAGCACAGATAAGAGCCGAGGCACGAAAAGGTAAAAGATAAATGGCTTTAAAGAATACTGTAGACTACTTCGCAGAGGATGACGAAGAGAAAAAAGATGCTACTGAAGAAACTATAGAAGTATCTGATACCACCTCTGTAGATTACTTTGCAGAGGAAGAGGAGAAGCCTGAAGAAAAAGAAGAAGAAGTAGCCGTAGCAACAAAGCAGATAGACTACTTTGCAGAAGAAGATGAAGACAAACCTAAAGCTGAAGATTCCTTTCAGCTAGACCCCACATATGCAGATGAAACTTTTGAAGAGAGAGTAAAAACTTTAGATGAGTTTTCTAAAGATGAAAACTTTTTGTCTACCTTACGCTCATATGGAAAGAAAAGATTCGGTGAGTCAGGTATGCAGATGGAAGGTGAAAGTGACAAAGATTATGTAAAAAGATTTGTAACACATTATCGACAAATAAACGCTAATACATTAGATTTAATGGGTCAAGTCGATTGGATTCGTTCTTCATCAGAAGAGGATAAAGCAGAGTTTGGTGCTTTATACCGAGATATACAAAGACTACCTAGTTTTTATGAAGAAGGTGGAACAGGAACTCTTGATGGTATATTAGATTATGGAAAGGCATTGATAGCAGACCCTATAAATTTAATAGGATTAGGAACTGCAAAGATAGCAACTGTAGCAGCAACCCAAGCTGCTAAACAAGCCATACTACAATTAGGTAAAAGAGGTGCTATATCACAGTCAAGTAGAATAGGTTTTCAGGCTATCAAAAAGCCTCTAATAGCTGAAACAGCAGTAGAGGGATTCAGAGGTGCGTATGATGAATATGGATTAAGTAAGGTAGAAGCTGAAGCAGAGATGGGTGAAGAGGCTACAGTTAGTGATATATTACTTTCAGCAGGACTTAGTTCAGCTATAGTTGGTACAATAGGTGGTGTTGGTTATAAGAGTTTAGGTAAAGGAGCTATAAATAAAGCTAGAAAACAGTTAATAAAAGAAGGTAAAAATGACAGGTTAGCCTCTAAAGCATTTAGTGGTAATGCTAATCCTGATGAAAATATAGGTAGACAACTTACCATGAATGCAGATGATATCTCATTTGACCCTACAGAGGGTAGAAGAATACTAGATAACCTAGACCCTGATTTAAATTTATCTAATTTAGATATACTAGACAAAAAAGTTAAAGTGGATATAATCCAAAGAGTATCTAAAGTAGCCACAGAAACTGTAGAGGATATGTTAAAAGACACTACAGGTAAGTATGATGAATTTTTAAGTAAGTATCAAGAGGGTGATGGTAAAGCATCAGAAGCTATAGGAGAAATACTACAGAGATTTAACACTAAAGAGTTTGAAGGTATTGACTTAGACTTACTAGATGGTGCTATAGCTAGAGCAGGATTGACTCAGAAACAGTTTTCTGAAATAACTTATACATCATTTAGTGAGGCAGGACAGTTGTTACAGGCAGCTAGTCCATTAGGAAAACTATTTAAAGGTTATAAGGAATCAGACCCTCTTCTCAAGAAATTATTTGACGAAAAGTTTGGTAACATGGGTGATACTGAGACTAGTAAATTAGTTTCATTTATGCAAAGAATGGATAGAGAGCGTAGAGCACTCATGGTTACACAATTATCTACAACTGTTCGTAACGTGGCTACAGGTGTGACTAGATTAGGCTTTGAGTCTGCCTACAACTTAATGGAGTCAAGTCTATATCATGCAGGTAGAGCGATAAATTCTTTAGCGACAGGTAAAGCAGTAGAAGATATTACTGCAGGTAACTTCCAAAGAGGACTAAGAGATATAGGTAGAGATGCTTTTGGTCTCATAGCATTTACTATGGATAATAATACATCAGGAGAGTTAGCAGAATCTTTACTAAAATATAATCCTCAGTTATTAAGAACCCTTAACAGAACAACAGGAGAGGTAACAGGCACTGAAAGTTTATCTAGATTTACTATGGCACTAAACCATTTAAACATCATGCAAGATGGATTTTTCAGAAGAGGTGTATTTACTGCATCAGTGGATAAAAAGTTAAGACGTATGGGTACAAGTCTTGCAGATGTACACAGACAAGGTAAAGTTTTACCCACAAAATTAGTAGGTGATTCAGTAGAAGATGCTTTGTCTTTTACTTTCTCTCGTATGCCTAAACAAAATTCTAAAAAATATGTAGGAGATGGTATAGCCTATAACTTTATTAAGTTTAATGAGGCACTAGGACCTTTGCCCGGACTTATAGGTGTACCTGCAGGTACAGGTGCGTTTCCTTTTGCTAGATTTATGGCAAATGCAATGCAGTTTCAATTTCAATATAGTCCTGTAAGTTTTGTGGGTGCTACTTTAAATAGTGCAGGTGGTTTAGGTAAATATTTAAAGGGTGATTTTAAGGCAGGTGAGAGACAATTTAACTTAGCTAGAGAACAATTCTCTAAAGGTTTAGTTGGTTATGCCGCTCTTCAAGCAGCAATCTATCATAGGTCTAATAACCAAGACGTAAAATGGTATGAATCTAAAACGGATGATGGTAGAACTGCAGATATGAGACCTTTCTTTCCATTAGCTCCTTACTTAATAGTGGCAGACTTTATAGTAAAGTGGGATAATAATGAATTAGAAAAGATAGATACTAAGGATTTACTAGAGGGTATAACAGGCTCTCAGTTTAGAACAGGTGCAAGTTCATATATGATTGAGTCTTTCTATAAGAACCTCAGAAGTCCAACAGGACTTACTGATATCACAGGTGAAAAATTAGCAGAGTATGTTGGTGGATATATAGGTGAGTTGATTGGTGGTGCAGCTACTCCGGGTAGAATTGTAAGAGATGTAGTGGCTGCTTTTGATGAAGAAGAAGCAGTGCTTAGAGACTTTAATCAGATAGATGGTTCAGGTGCTACTGAAAGAGGCATGAGTGCATTCTCTAATTCTATACTACGTAATTTACCTTTTGTAAAAGAATATTATCCTGAGTTAGAGAGTGCTACAAGAGAGGGTAAAATATATAGACAAAGTCCTGTAGGAACTCAATTAACAGGTGTTAGAAAAGAAATGCAACGAACCCCTGTAGAAAAAGAGTTAGTTAAATTTGGACTAGAAACTTATCAAGTAGTTCCATCAACAGGAGATAAATCTGCAGATGCTTTTGTTAAAAGATATATGGGTAAGTATGTGGACAAAGAGGTTAAAAAGATTGTTCAGTCTGACAGATATAAACAAGCCTCTGATACTAAAAAGAAAGCCATGCTTTTAAACAATTTAAAGTTGTATAGAAATATATCTAAAGAGTTAGGAAAAGCAGAGGCACAGGCAGAGGCTAGGTTAGAGGGTAGAGCCTTTACCCCTTTTGATAGAGCACAATGGGGTAGATTAGGAGCAGATAAAAGAAAACTAGCAGACGAATATTATATGGAAAAATATGGTATGACAGTTATGGAAATGCAAGAAGCAGACCCTGATAGAAACCACTTGTTAGTAGGTAAAATTATGGGTAATGCTTTATCAGGTAGTGCATTTTAACGACTATCCCCTGACCCTTGTAATGTTCCTCTTGTCTTTCTATCATTAAGTTTATACAGATTGTCTTCCATAATCTTACCTAGATTAGCATCTAACTCATTCGCTAACATGGCACAATACCAAAGCACATCACCTATCTCAGACGCTATGTTTGATTCCGTACCATCACGAATATGTTTCTTTACTTTCCCTGCTACCTCTCCTGCTTCACTCACAAGTCCAAGAGATAGGTAAGCTATGGCATCTTTCTTAGGATAGATAGCTGTAGACTTACACTTCTCTTGGTATTCGTTTGCAGTTATCAAACTCTTATTTTGCAACTGCATGAACTTCTTGGCTTCTTCTTCTAGCTTCGTCACGTTTTACTTTCTCCAACTGTTTGGTATATGCAAAGTTATATCCTCTTTGCCACTCTCTATGTTGCATAGAGTTAGGATTGTATGGACTCTCTGTACATATAATCTTAGCACCGAACTTAGCAACATTGCGTATATATTGTTTGCCTTTGAAGGCATTGACCCCACGCTCAAACTGAATACGTAGGGGTGCATCATACTTACTTAGATTTGGATTCCTTTTTTTCTTCTGCTTCATTGGTTTGTCTCCTTTCTAAATATTTGATTATCATTGAAAGTCTATCATCATACTTGCCAATCTCTGATATCTCTTTGTCCATAGCTTCTATTATATCAGAGTGTTCTCCAATACCTGTAGACCTGCTCAGATATATCTCCACATTAGCTATGTGCTTGTTAATGTGTCCTACATAATAGGACTTTAATGCTGATAATAACATCTCTCTCATTAGTTTTCTCCTCTAAATGTTTTTATAACGTCAGATGAAAACAACTTGTCTAGTTTTAACAAATACATTTTAGATGCATTGTGGTCTCCACCTGATACACTTCTCTTGTAATCTAATCTATCAATTAGCTTCTTTAGATTATCTACATTAAAGACAAGTGTGCAAAAGACATCATCACCTATGCATAGATTATGAAACCAATAGTCTGCTTCTGTTGCATTGATGCCACTAGGCTTACCATATGATTCATATTCTATAGCTATGTTGCCTGTCTTTTGCCACTTATCTCTTTCACTTTTTACTTCTATCTTTTTGTTTTGTAACATATCTGCTACAAACTGTTCTCTTACTTTACCATACTCTAGGTCTATGTCAAACTTCTTTCTGTCTTCTTTACTTGGTGCTAGGTTTTCCATGTGTAACTCCTTTTCTCTTAGGTTTTATATGTAATAGTTCCCTTATGTGTAGCTTTCTACCTTTAAAGAAAACGATTAAGTTTATTAGTGTATTTATAGTGATGGCAATAAGTAACCACCATTGCCACCATATTAGTTGCTCTGTATTTTCTAACATTAACTAGCCTGAATGTCAACCATTTCACAGGCATCAGCAGTACACGCTAGTTCTTTAGAGCCACTTGTAGTATCCTCTTTCTCAAAGTCTGCTAATTTAGACCAATCAATAGAGGTAGGCATCTTACTATGTAACTCTTTGTACTCTTCCTCATTTATATCTTGATAAGGTGCTTGTGCATATGTATGGTCACTGAAAGGCAAGAAGGATATACCTGATACCTCGTCAAAGTTTCTATACACCCAAGCTCCCACATCCATCCACTCATCTTCCTTTACAGATATAGTCACAGATGGTTTATGCTCACACCAATTCCTTTGGAACATGAGCCAATATTCTAACTGCTGTATAGCAGTCATCTCAGTTCTAGTAATAGCACCTGCAGGTGACTTCATAGGAAAGCTAAATACAGTTGTGCTATCAGGCTTCATTACGTCAGGCTCTGCAGGAATACCACTCTCTTTCATAAACTGTGTTAATGGGTCTTTGTTATCTCCACGTACAGTTCTAATATAGAAAGGGTTATGTCTTGCGTGTATACCTGATGCACTATCTACTAGTTGAGATACTGTGCCACTAGGCTTCACACAAGTGATTGCAGTAGACTGTGGTATACCTAAATCTTTAGAAATCTTTTTGTTTGTCTCTACTGCTACTTCTTTTAATACTTGTAAATTAAAAGCTAAATTACTATTATCAGGTGATAGAACAGGGCAGTCAAGTATACCTGTCAAAGATACACCTAACAATCTTTCTTCTTCTGTATTAGACTTCCATACTTTACGTAGATATTTGAAATCTGTAAGTGTAGATTGAAATGTTCCTAATATAGTAGCCATGCGAACTTTATTTTTTAATGATACTATATCGTCTGTTTCACGTGCAACAACTTCTGTAAGATTACAAAACTGATAAGGTCTAAGTATAATCTCACTACATGGATTACAACCAAACTCATGGTCAGTCTCACGTCTACCATTCTCTGATGCTTTCACCTTGGCTGCCTTACGATTAAAAATACCACGCTCACCTGATTTAGACTCGTATAAAGATGTCCACTCTCGCATGAATGTACCCATCTCAGGTTTACCTTTGAATGCTACAGAGTTATTAGCTAGTGCTCTTTGCCCTTCATTCTCCCACCATTGACCTGACTTAGCGTGACGCATTTGGTCATCACCTAAATTAGACAAAGAGATGAGAGCAGAACGTCTGACACCACCAACAACTACAACCTCTCCTATCTTACACATAATATCGTGGCACTC
>Ga0209348_1001799_pt1 | contig 10299 bp, 5 predicted proteins | sample ETNvirenome_2_30_FD_184065 | JGI IMG/M metagenome (GOLD analysis project Ga0209348, IMG submission 184065) | Marine viral communities from the Pacific Ocean - ETNP_2_30 (SPAdes) (version 2) | ecosystem: Environmental > Aquatic > Marine > Oceanic | place: Pacific Ocean | collected 2013-06-22 | reverse complement strand
ATAGTTCTTTGACTCTGCTTTTTAGTTCTGATTTTACAAGAGGATGTAATTCGGAAAATCCTTGCATATCTTCAGGATTTCTTTCTATTTCTAATTTAGGGTCTTTATTAGATTGTTTTTCAAATTCTTTTAAAGCTTTATTTGTCTTATGTGCTAACCAAGGTCTTTCATTAGCTCCAAAGTAAGCTCCAGCTAAATATTCATATACTTGCTCAGGAGTAGTTGCTCCTCTCATAGTGTGAGGCAATCCTTGAAATATAGAACCAGCTAAACCTCTAATTACTTTATCTCCAGTTTTAGTTCCTGGAATTATATTCCCTAATGCTCTAAAACCAAGACCAGCTACTGCACCTCCAGTAAAACTTGCCATCATTTGGTCAACTCCATCCCATACAGATGATACCGCACTAGCAGTACCTAAATGAAAAGCACCTTCAGTTAAATGTTTAACTACTTCGCCAGGGTCTTTCATTAAAAATTTAGAAGCTTCATCTACAGCTTTAAACCTAGAGTTAGTAGAGTTTTTAATTATTGGTTTGACTATTTTTTTAGCTTGTGCTGTAACTTTGTCAGCTACCCACATAGGAGCAGACTTAAGACCAGCTACTGCTCTTGCTGCTTTTACAGCTCCTAAAGCTTTTAAAGGTGTAACAGCTATACCAGGGACAAATCCCACTAAATGTCCAATATTACGTGCTATTGCTTCATATTCGTTATCAGGGTGGTCTCCAGTTCTAAGAGTAGTAAAACCTTCTAAAAGACCTGCACCTGCTTGTTGAACAGCTTCTAATATAGAAAATTCACCTTCATAGAATGATATATTATGATATTGGGCGTGTTGCCTTATTTGCTCTAGTTGGTCTTCTTTAAATCTACCAGGAGATTTCTGATATAATTCTATTAACCTTCTAGTTTGTTTGTTATTATAGGATGGTTCCCAAGTTTGTTCTTGATTTATTTGTTGTTGTACAGCCACATTATTCAGCTAGTTCTTGTAGAATATTATAAACCATATAAACATCAGCAGCTAATAATGAAGCTGAAGCAACTTGTGTAACTCCAGTTGGTAATGCTCCTAAACCTAATTTAGCAAGTAAAGATATACTTGCTCTAGGACCTAATTTTGCCATAACTTTACGCATTGCTCCAGATTTTCCATATTTTCTAACAACTCTATCTACTAATGGTTTTAATCCTTTAGGAGTAACATTTTCAGCTACTTTTAAAGCTTCTTTAGCTTTACCTAAACTAGTCTTATTTGACGCTATTTCTTTTAATAGTTTATCATCAGCTACAAATTTACCTTTAGCACCACTTTTCTTAAATTTAGCTTTAGCTTCTTCTAGTAATTTTTCTGATTTTTCTAATTTTTTAGTAGCTCTTGTTACATCTCCTTTAGCACTACTTACAGCTTGACCAACTTTTAAGTTTTCTTTTCCTGTAATTTTTTTACCATATTCAGTTTCACCTAAAGATTCTGCCATTGCTTTTGATTGAGCAGAAGTCATTTGATTAGGGTTTTGAAATCTATCATATATACCTCTAGCTAATCTTTGACCTCCATAAACACCTAGTGTACCTAAACCTGTTTTTGCGCCAATACCTAAAATTCCACCTTTATCTTCAGCCCATTCTTTCCAAGTTCTTTCAGGTGTAGCCCACTCTCTTGCTATGCCAGCATCTTCTCCATAAGATAATAAAAAGTTTTGCATCCCCTTGTCTTTAATAAACTTAGACATTTCTTTATCACTTAATCTATTTATAGTTTGGTAATTTTCTAATTTTCTTTCAATAGCAGGCATATATTCCATTTTTATAGAATCATATTTCTTTTTAAAGTTTAAAGGGTCAAATTCACCTTGATTTAAAAGTTGATTATATACTTTATTTCCTTGTGATTTAGCAGATTGTTTGTAAGCCTCTAAAGCTTGACCAGCACTCATTGTAGGTAAAGTAGAAATATCCCAATCAGCTACGTCTGTATCTTTAAAATTTTCCCAAGGCATCATATGTGAAGACCAAGTATTTTGACCTAAATTAGTAGCTTTATTTACAATAGCTTCTTTTCTATTTTTCATAAAACTATCTATACCAGATTCAAATGACCTAGTATCTAAAGTAGCTCCAGCTTGTCTAGAATATTCTCTAAAATCTACTTCAGCCATTATGAAAACATCCCTTCACTACCTGCTTTTATACCTAAGCCTGCTAGATTAAACATATTTTGCATCCTAGCATTCCTTCTTGCATTTGCAGCATTTATTTGAGCCATATACTGATTAGATAATCTATCACCTTCTCCTTTTTTCATTCGACCTACATTTTGCATTAAACCTAAACCTCTATCATATTGGTCAAATAACATATCTTGGAATTGTTTTCCAATATCACCTCTAGTAGAAGCATAGTTAGCAGATACATTAGCTAAAGTTTGTCCAGGAGACATGCCTGTCATAGCACCCATTCTACTTATTTGGTTGCCTTGCATTGCAGCAAAATCATATTGCTGATTTCTAAGCATATTTTGTCTTGATAAATTCAACAATGACCTAGGGTCCATCATTTGTTTAGCAATGCCTTCTTGTTCTCCCATAAAATCTGTATATGCTTTATAATTAGCATTCATTTTATCAATGTCTAATTTTTTTCTTTTTCCAAACAATTTATCGCTAAGCCATCCCATGTCGATTAAATCTCCTTATTATTTATCATTATAATTTAATACTCTTTGCACACATAAAACAAGTTATTTCCATAGTAATACTTTTAATTTCCATCCAGTATAATCTACAGCAGTTAAAGTAGTTCCACTTAAACAAGCAGAGCCATACGTTGTATCCCCAGTTATTTGCCATTCAGTAGAAGTTAATTCTAAACTAAAACTATTAGTATTAGAACTATATAAAGTATGCGTAGTTACTCCATTATCATCGCTCCACCATATTTGATTATGAACAGGTATAGAACCTATATTATGCGTACCTGTTGTTTGTGCATCTGATACACTTACCCAACCACTATCATAATCAGGTCTAGGCAATATAAATTTATTAGCTTTTTCATCAAATATAGTTTTTTCAGCATCTTTGCTACCTGTAGATGTATCGTCTGCTTCTATTTCATCTATAGATTTGTTTTGTTTTTTAGATACTGCAGCAGGTTTATCTGTAAATTTAATAGAACTATTGCCTATTACAGGAGTTTTCCAGCCATCTTTAGTTCTTACCTCAAATGTGTATGATTTGTCTTTATTTTGAGTTACTTGTATATCGCCAGTAGAACCTTCGGTTTCTTTAAGTTCTTTTTCAGCAGGTGTTTTTATAGTATCCACTATATTATTTAAAGCTTTTTCTATTTCTTGAAAAGACTTAGTTACATCTGTAAAAGATGTAATTTTAGATAATATTCTAATTTTATCAGCCATTAAAAATTAGCTCCAAAAAATGTTGCGTTTTCAGTTGGAGTTGCAGCAGTCCCTGCTGTTACTTCTAAATAAGGTCTATATGCTACTGTAGTATGGTCGTTTCCATTACAATAAACATTTCTTTTACCTGAAGATGAACTACTATCATCTTGACCAAGACCTTCTGTTATTGCAAAATCATCATCATACATTAAATCTTTGTCCATAAAATAAATATATACATCGTTATTATTTTGAACATCTGTGTAAAAAGCACTATTAAATGTGTCGTATTCCATGTAACCCCATACATTATTTGTTCCTTGTTTCATATCACAAGATGTTCCATATTCAGTAACATCACTTGAATCCCAATTAGATGTCCATCCATCAAAACCATTCCAATCATTTGTAGTATAAGTGTTATTGCTAGTATTATTTGTTCCTTCAGTAGGATTTTGAATTGAACTGCTTTTTAAAGCAATCATAGTAAGAGGTCTTAAATCTATTGCATCTCCTGTTACTGCTCCTGTAGATAAATTTTCATATTTACCATAAAATTTAAAAGAAACATCAGTAACTGTATCTGTTATAGATGAAGTATCAAAATGGTGTAATGAAGAACCAATTGTCCATATACTTGACCATTGTGTGGAACTCCCTACTCCATATCCTCCTCCTGATGATGATTTTGTTTTTGTGCAATTATCTCTTATTAAATACTTATTAATTGTAGTATAATACGTACCTGCAACATTTTGGTCATCTGGAAGTGCTTGAGCGCTTGTTTCAGTTTCTCTTGCTCCATCAAAATAACTGCTTAGTTTAGAATTTCCTGGTAATAGACTAGATGGAGAGTTGTATTGGTCATACATACTAATTAATTCTTCATCTAATTGTAAATCAACATCAATATACTTAATATTAGAATTGTCTTTTCTTGACATATTATCTCTAAAATATTTTGTATATGTAAAAGTATTATTATCGTTTTTTTTCATTGAATGTGAACATATACCAATATCATTTAAATCTTTGTCAAATAAAGATGGTTTTTTAATAAAAAACGGAGTATTAGCAACTTGTATTACATACTCTCCTAGTTTATGACCTATGTAATAATTAGTATCTTCCAATATAGGATTGTATTTATATGAAAACATATTATTAATGTCTGATTTAAAATCATCTAATGTTTTATCTATATAACTAACATCATTAAATGTTTTTCTTTTAAACATATCTTTTATACTAGAAGGTATATCTTTAGTGTTAAAAAATACAAAAAATCTTCCTTCATTATCATAACTAAAAGAACCTACTTTTTTATTATTTGAATCAATAAAATATCTACCGTTAACATCGTCTTCAAATATTGTTGTCAAATCATACATAGAACATATATTGTCTATAATAACACTTTCTGCATTATCTATATTTTGAGATTTAAAATAGCATATAATAGTATCTTTTAAATACATACTACTACCTTCCCAACCTATCTTGCAAAAATTATAATCAGATAAACTAGAATTAAATTCTTCGTCTTCAGTATATTGATTTGATTGTAAAATAAATTCATTTGTTATTTTAGATACATAAAAATCTATATGAGCATTATCTTTATTGCTTACAAAATCATTTTCAAGAGCATCTGTTCCATTACTTTCAAATATCCAATTTCCTGTTTTTTCTCCTAAATCTATAATTTCAAATGTATCGTTATTAGTTAATTGATAACTATCTGTATTAAATTTATTTGTTATAGAGCAATTATTTAAACTAATAGTATACTCAATTCTAAAATCTTTAAATTTATCAGGTGTTTTAAACAATTGCATAACTCTTGAATTTTTCAACATAAATAAAACATCTTTGGTATCAACTTTATTATCAACACATGATAGTTCTGTCAAGTCTAAATCTATATCATTTCCATCGAAAGATACTTTGCTAATAGTAAAGTCTATTGATATGTCTTTACCTCCATCAGCTTTAATTTTTACATTTTTAGTAGTAGTATCTATTTCTGTAGAACATATATTTTTATTTGATATGTACTTATTTCCATCCTTAGTCCAAGTTAATTCTATATCTTTTAAATCACCATTTTCATCTTTATAAAATAAAGGTGCAGATTTTTGATAAACTTTATATTTATTACCATCTTTTACTGTTGTTCTTGATATTGCTTGATTCATTAGCTAAAATTTAAACTTGCTACACCATAATATTTATTTGCTCCGTCAAAATAAAAACTTAATATATCTACTGCTCCATTAGCAGATGATAAAGTAGGAGCAGTTCCTGAAGGCCACAATATTGTATCACCTGATGCAGCAGACCAAGTTATACTTGTAAATGTAGAGCCACTTGCTGGTTGAGTTAATTTTAAAAGTACGTTACAAGCTCCTGTAGGATGACTTGTAAAGTTTATATTAGCTCCTTGTAAAGTTAAATTGTATTTATTACCTTGGTCCCATTGAATATAATGTGTAGACATAAGATACGAATCTGCAGGTTGATTTACAAAACTTGCAGCATGTCCAAAATGTGTTTCTCCTCTTGGTTGAATATTAGTATTTTGGTCTTGCCCTATATAAACTGTAGAATTATCCATTTGACCTAATTTACTTTCAAGATTACTAACAGATACATCAGTGTCAGTATTAGCAATATAAGAAGGAGTTCCAAATGTTCCATCGTGTTTTAAAAATTCCCCAGCACTACCTGCTGCAGGTACAAGCCCATTGTTACCTGTTGATATAGCAGATGTATACTGCACATTTGGCTTGTTTTGTATAAATGCATCGCTATTACTATTCGATTCATTCCAATTAGATTTAACATTACTATCTCCAACTGCTGTATTACCTGCTAATGCAGTAGAACCTGATGTTCCAATAGCTAAGTTACTTGTACCAGCTCCTATTGCTGTTCTTACTTCAGAAGCAGTAATTCCAGTTTTTAATGTTGGAGTTCCACTGTTATCATATATAGCTGCATTACCGCTATTACCTGATACATTTACTTGAGCTCCATTTTCTACAGTATCTAATGATAAGTCTGATTTAAGTTGTGCGTAAGTTCTTCCTTTTACATGCGCACTTCCCCCTAATAATATATCATTTTCAGCTATTGCTTCTTCTGTTCTTAAAGTATTACCACTTGAAAGTCCAAATGTTAATTGACCTTGTTTGCCATTCCAAGTAGATGCTGATGATATATAGCTATCTCCTATAGCTGTACCTTGCCAAGTACCACTACTAATAGTTCCAACCTGTGTAATGCCTAACGCATTAATATCTGATTGAGTTTGGTCTGCAGTAGCATTATCTTCAATTCCATTTAACTTAGTATGGTCTGCATTAGTAAAATTATTTTGTGTTAAACCACCATCACCTACACTGTATGTAGTATTTGTATAATTATTAGCATGCACAGTACCTGCACCATCTGAAGTTAAATCAACAGGAATAGTAGGTTTATTTAAGATTTGATTGTCTCCTGAACTAGAGTTCCAATCAGATTGAACATTCTGCTCTGCACCACTAGCTATACCATCTAATTTATTTTTCAAAGTATCAGTAAAATTATTTTGAGTCAATCCTCCATCTCCTACAGTATATGTAGTATCAGTAACTGTATTAGTAAATGTTATCTTATCTCCATCTCTAGCTATAGTTAATCCTGTACCTGCTTCTAAAACTATATCATCTGTACCACCAGTACTAGCAGTTATTCTAATTTTTTCTTCATCAGTATTATCACCATTTTCAACTGATATTGCATAGGTAGTATTACTGTCTGTATCTAAATCATCTACTACTAAGTTTATTTTACCTGCTCCTTCAGCTCCATCTACATAAGTAGCTGTTATTCTTGTTTCTGTATTAGATGTAAACATAGCACCTACTATATCTTGAATTTCTTCTGTAGTTTTAATATCGTTAGTATGAGTATTTGTCTTTGCTAAAGCTTCATCTACTTTTATAAATATATTATGAATTAATGTTTTTAAATGCTCAGGATTAATACCAGTAGCAGCCGCATCTGAATCATTGACTACTTCTGCATATTTAGTATTAGATGTATTTGCTAATGTAGTAATTGCTGCCATTATTTTGCACTCTTTCTTCTATATATTATACCGATAGATTCTACAGGCTCTGTCATATCTTCTAATTTAAACTGCAACCATCTTCCTTTTTTATTGCTACCACTTAATTTATACTGAGAATTTTGATTATCAGATTCACTATAAGATGGAGAAGATACATCACCACTACTTGTCTTAATAAGCAATCTATCACTACTTTCTTTATTATTTCCACTTAGATTTAAATTAGATGTCAAACCATTTATTTTTACTTTGTTATAGACTTTTACAACAGAATCTTCTTCCATTGTAAGTTTTTTACTTAGCCAAGTATAATCTCTTTTTGTAGAACCGCCTTTATAATGATATATACCACTATCAATAGGTATAAAAACTCCTCCTTTATCACCTATAAAAGGTACTCCTATTGAACAATCTTCTGCTAACTCCCATAAATCCCATCTTTTTTTAATTAAATTAAATGACCAGCAATAATATATAGATTTATTATTATTTGTTGTAGAATTATAATTATTGTAATTGACAAAAAATAATACACTAGAACTTTCAGAGTCAAATGAAACATAAGGAATTTCAGATATAGATGTTCCAGCAACTGTTTTCCAACTTACATTATTTATATTATCTGTTCCTCCCCAAGTTTCGCTACTTTCACCTCCAGATTCTATTGTAGATGATATTTTATTAGGAGACGTTCCATTATGTATATATGCACCATTTTTATCAGCAAAAAACATACCATATTCAGTTACAATAACACTATCTTTACCTAAGCAACCTATACCTTCATATATGTCTTCTGTGGTTAAATTTTGTTGATTTATTTTATATATATTAGTTTCGTCAAATGCATATAATCTACCATTGAAATTAACTAAAGCTGTAGGTTTAGATTTTAATTGTATAAAATCAGTTGAAAAATCAAATATACTGTACATACCAGGCTTTGACCTAAATATTTGATTAGATGCATTTTTAATATTTTCATGAGAACAATCACCTGCAAACAAATAACCATCTATTTCTGCAGATATTCCATATTTTAATTTTATACTAGAAAGAACTTCAGACAATCCTGTTCTAGATTCATAACTACTAGTTGCATTTCCTGTATCTTCTACACTGTAATTGTAAGAAAATCCATCATAAGCCCATCCTGATGATGTATCTATTTCTTTTACAAGTCTATAAAAACTTTCTAAATTATCTCTTCTGTATAAACATACGGCTGTTAATCTTTTACTAAAATTAAGTATTTTTATTTGGATATTTAATTTAGCTCTAGTTTTATTAGGGTCATCAAAGCTCCAAGTATTATTACTTAATAATCCTTCTTGATAACCATCATATATTAAAGATATTTTATAATCGTATCTATTATTCTTTAAAAAATAATCATTTGTTTCATCACCTAAAGAAGGAGATTCTATTAATACAGATGCAAATCCTCCAGCTAAATATTTATTATCATTTGAAGCTGATTCATTATCTTTTCTAACAACATTTCCTGTTGCTTCACCTGTGTCCCAAGAATTAAGACCTGCTCTTATTTCACCAACAGACCCACCACCAGTGGTAGATATAATAATATTTTCCCATTGATTAGTAGTAATATTCCAAGCATCTGTATCATTTGCATTAGTTGTATTTGTTATATAAAATTCATCTGCATCTTTCTTAGTAATTTCATAAACACCCTGCCAATCATCACTAGTATCAGCATCTCTTCTCATTGTAACAGTATCTCCGTCAAATAAAAAATGGTCTCCATCTACATTGGCATATCCTCTTGTACCACTATCATTGGTTATATCCGTTCCTTCTGTTGATAATGATTTACATTTTCTCATGTCTAAACCACCAAACGATGATTTAACTAAAGCACTTGGCATATCAAATTCTAATGGATTAGACACTGATGAATCATTATGATTAGCATCTTGCAAAACCCAATCTCCATTAGTTTCTGCAGCAACATCACTAAAAGTTCCTGATATAGTAAACTGTTTAGGGTCTGTTACAGTTATAGAATGTGCTCCTAAATCATTATAATTAGTTGTGTTTGTAATTTTCACAACATCTCCAGTAGACAAATGATGTATAAGAGCTGTATCTACTGTTATTAAAGTAGTGTTTCCATCTATTCCTCCAATACGACCAGTATCTGTATATATAGGAGATTCCAATATAGGGTCTCCTTCATAAGCAATAGTATTGACTCCACTTAATGCAAGGCTAAAATCTAATTCTTTTTCTTTAAATAATCTTATAGGAGATGTGCAAGCATACTTATGAGACCATATATAAAACAAATCATTAGCTGCTGGAGCATGTCCAAAAGGATAATGCACAGCTACAAATAAATCATCTGTAGCTCCAGTACCTGCTGTATCAGATGCTACTATATATCTTGTTTGCATAGTTCCTGTGTCAGCATCTACTATAGTAAGCATTTGCCCTGCAAATCTATTAGCTTGTCTCCATACACTACTACCAGATAATAAAGAGTTATTGTCCACAATATCAGCGCCAGGGTCTATTTGAATAAGCGGATATTCATGTGCATTTCTATGTGCATTAGTAGTTTCTGCAGATGATGTTACATATCCATCTATTTTACCATAAATTAAAGGCTCATATGATTTCCAATTATAAGTATTTGTATCGTCCCAAATTGTATTTTCATTATTCCACGCATTAGTAGTACGGTCTCCAAAAAAACCACTTCCAGTCCAATCTTTTTCTATTTGATGTAAAATATCAGGATATTCAAACA
>Ga0209348_1001798_pt1 | contig 10302 bp, 4 predicted proteins | sample ETNvirenome_2_30_FD_184065 | JGI IMG/M metagenome (GOLD analysis project Ga0209348, IMG submission 184065) | Marine viral communities from the Pacific Ocean - ETNP_2_30 (SPAdes) (version 2) | ecosystem: Environmental > Aquatic > Marine > Oceanic | place: Pacific Ocean | collected 2013-06-22 | reverse complement strand
ATTTAACTGACCACCATTAAGTTCATCTTCTGTGTAATATCTAGCATCAACAGCACCACCAAGTAATTCTGTTTCAGTAAAGTATCTATTATCTAACTGACCATTATTTAGTTCAGTCTCTGTGTAATAGAGATTATTTAGCTGACCGTTGTTTAATTCAGTCTCTGTGTAATATCTATTATCTAAAGTTCCAGTTTCAATAATCAGATCTTGGATAGTTCCATTTTCGATATTATCTCTAGTAACTACTATGTCGTTTGGTAGTGTACCACTTCCTAACTTATCAAGAGTTACTGAATCATTTAGTAATTTAGAACCATTTATATTTGCACTATTACTAATATCATCATTAACAATAGATTGATTAACTATGTTTGCTGAGTTAACTGTTATACCAGACTTAAGTAAACCATCTGCAATTTTACTATTATCTATAGCTGCACTTGCATTTATGTCAGCATTAACAATAGTTCCATCTAATATTTTATCAGATGTAACTTGTCCGTTTCTAATTCTATTAGTAACAATTTCATTTCTACTCTCTTTTATACCATGTCTAATTAAAGTTTCGATACTGTTTAGATCAGCAGCTTTAATTGATGAACCGGGAGTAAAATTTACTGTAGGTGTACTTACGTCTGTTTCACTATATATGTGTAGACTTTTACCGTTCTGGTTATCGCCAAAGGTAATGGTTGTGCTGTTAGCAGCTATTTTATATTGTCCTGTTGTAGGAGTTCCTGTAGTACCAATAAAGGTTAACGGATTACCCCCATCAACTCTGACTTTAATGTCAGATTCATTTATGTATTGAGTTGTAAAACTGATAGTAGTACCAGTTCCTGTTAAAAATTCTTCAGTTTTTGTCGCCATTTATCTAAGGGATAATTTGACGGGCGGATTAATTAGGCATTTCTAAGATTTTATCTATTGTGCCTTTGTTTGCTTTTACGTTTTTTAGTTTTTGGTCTCTTTCTTCAATAAGTAATTTTTGGACGTCGTTATCATTTTTAATGCTTGCCCAAGCTCGTTTCTTAGCCTTGTCAAATACTTTGGCGATTCGCTTGTAGTGTGGGAATGACTTTGGTTCAACATCGCTCATACCATTTTTTTTGTAATAATTCATTTCAGCAAGAGAAACCTGTATGGATTCTTCTGCTGCCATCTTATCAAAGATTTTTTCTAGGTTTTGTTCACCTATTGCTTTTTGAAACATAGACCTGACTTTTGGACTATCACTTAAATCTGTTCCATCTGGAGCAGTATATGTAGATGTTCTCATGTCATAGCCACTATTAAATAGTAGTTCTCTACCGGGTGTGTAATCAATATTAAAATTAACAGGTGAAACTGCATTAAACATACGAGTTATAAAGTCGTGATCTTTAATAGGTCTACCAGTTAATATGTCATATTTGATAGGTAATGGGTCTGATGCTATAGTTTCAGTTATTAAGTTTCTATTTCTTATAGAACTCTGGATATCAGAACCTAGCTCTCTTGTATATGGTGTTAATACCTTACCTATTTCATTTCTAAGACTAGATAATGGAATAGTATTGTTCATCAATGAAGCTATAATTCTTTGCTGTTGTCCGGGTTTACCAGAAAATAAATCTACAAATGACTGTAGTCCTGCTAAATAAGATTTACTTGTAACAGTACCAGCAAGTGCCATTGCTAATTTAGATAATCTATCTTCAGCCCATTCTTCACCCATAAGATCTTGGTGATCTCCTATATCTCCTACTAAAGCAAGAATCTGGTTATATGGTTCAAAGGCATCATAGCTAACCCAAGCATTACCAATCCTAATAGTTCTTGGTTTCCAGCCTGCATCCATCCATGCTTGTCTTTGTTTTCTATCTGTTGGTCCATTACCATGTAATCCACCACTTAAATATGCCATACTTGCCATACTCAATGCTGCTGTACCCATAGCTAATCTACCATTTTGTACAGCTTTAGCTGTCATTAAATCTTGAGTATTATGTATTCCATACTTGTGTAGTGATTGGAGATTATCTCCGGGTTTTGCTTTAGCTATCTGGTTAAATTCTTTTACTAAGAAGTTAAATCCGGGAGTATGTTTTGCAGTTAGTGCCAAACCATTAATACCAGTTCTAGCAAATAGGAAGAAAGGTCTAGCCCATGGTGCCTCGTTAAAAGCCTCACCTAATTTTGCAGAAAATCCAGTTAAATCTTGAGTAAGTGTTGCTTCTTTTCTACTGTATTCAGCAGCAGCATCTGTAATGTTTCCATCCTTATCAAAGATTTTACTGTTAAAGTTATCTTCTACTTGTCTAAAAAACTTAGCATCTAAGTTCTGGAAGTTACCATCAGGTAATCTTTCAGCAGCTTCTAAGAATGCTTTTTCTCTAGCTCTAGCTCTACCTATAATTAACGCAAAAGCGTCGTCAGTAGATGCCATAAGTTTAGTAGAATAGGTTAAGAAACTATTATCATTTAATCCTCTTACTACATTAGCAGTTCTATATAGTGCTTTATCTACCTTATCTCCTCTAGTTTCTGCCCAGTGACCATACATTTGCCACTCGTCATCCATCTTAGTTCTCTCAACATATCTAGTTTTCATTGTTGAAATGTCACCAGACCAGTAAGAGTTAAGTCTTCTTCTAAATAATTCAAATGATTCTGGTATAGCTTCACGCATAGCATTTAAAGATGCCAAGCCAGCTCTCATTGTAGCACCGTCACCTCGTAATAAACCACCCATAGCCATAGCCATAGGACGTGCAAACGCTGCGGTAGATGTACCCATGATTGCGCGGACTGCTGTTTTAGGTCCAGATAAAACACTATGTGTAAACATAGTACCCATCTCTCTTAAAAATGCACCAGTCTTTTTAGCATCTCCAGCCCATTCACCACCTCTCATCTTGACACGCATAAACGCATCTAGATCATCAAGTGTATGAATCTCTTTAGCCATAGAGATACCTTCAAACATAGCTTTGAATACTTCATCACCACCATCTTCTGTTGTGACATCTAACGCCATACGGAAAGCATTAACACTTTCTTGTACTTGTTTGTCAATCATTTCAGCTTGTAGTTTTGGAGACACTCTTTTACCTGATGCCTTACCAAATTCTTTAAGTTGTTGAGATACGTCAGCACTAGCCATCTTTCTCATTTGCAAACCAGCGATTAGTTTTTCAACCATCTTCTGTGCAGGACCATCAATATCTCCAATATCGTAAATATCTGCTAACTCTCTAGCTGAAACTCCTGCATCTCTAATCTCATTAAATAGAGAAGCATTTATCATATCTATAGCATCAGCATATTCAGGAGCAACATAAGAATATAAAACTCTTTTACCACTTTTACGGTCAAATTTCTCTTTACTAATCTGTGCCCAAAACTCTTCAGGAGTTAAGTCAGATGTATTTCTACCCTCAAACACAGCTTTGTAAGTATCAAGATCTTGTGCATAATATTCATCAAGAGTTTTACCCTGCCTTGCAGCAGTCTCTTTCATTTGTTTTATGTAACCTTGACTTCTGAATCTACGTAGTACTTTTTCTACTACACTTCTAGCTTCTTTAGTTCCTTTAGTAAGAGCTGTAACTTCTGAGTTTGATAATGAAGAACCAATACTACCTTCCTCTGAACCAAAATCAGTTTTCTTTTGTAGCTTAGATTTTCTTAAACTAGGTCCTGTTTCTAGTGAAGTAGTAGCACCTTGAGATCTGTTTGCTAGAGCTGGGTTTTTACTTGCTCTAAATCCGGGCTCTTTAACTTGTGTAGCAGCCTCTTCTAGTTGCTGTGATTTTATACTCTTTTTTCTAGAATTAACTGCTTTAGCAATTTCATCCTTTGGGAAGTTTCTAGCAATACCCATTAAAGTAGCATCAAATACACCTCCAATAACCATACCTTCGGTTACATTTTTTAACGTCTTCATTAGTGGACCATCAGTTTCTTGTGTAGCTAATGGTGTATCCAACCAAGGGAAACGTTCTTTTAATAATCCAGAGATATTATCTTGTTGGGAATCTTTATCTAGCAAGTCAAATCTTGCACCGACTTTAGCACCTTGTACTAAGTTTTGTGCAAATGATAATCCTTTTCCTGCTTTTCCAAATCCACCAGTTGTACCTAATGTGACTCCAACTTCTGTTATACCTCTTATTGCAGCACCCCACCAAGTCTTTGTTTCTAGTGGGTCATTTTCTTGATACAACAAGCTATCCCATTCAGTTTGATATCCTTCTTCAGTTGCAGCTTCTTCCTGCATCTCTCCGGATACAAAATCAATGACTCTTTCAGGAATAGTAATAAGGTTAGCAGCAGCGTCTCTTGCACCAGCTATTGGAGCTTTAACTGTGTCGGTGATGTAGTCACCTAAGTTTGCTTTCTCTTCTGGCTTGTTGGCTTCAGCTATAGCTTCGTCTTCCTGTGCTTCTTGTTCTCTTGATGCAGCGCGTTCTTGCTCTGCTTCTTGCATGTTGATTACTGCCTCGGCAGTTTCCTCTTCGGATAACCCTGTGCCAGATATGCCTATCTCAATAGTCGGGTCAAATTCTTCATTCATAGTTACCACGGTAATTATTGCCAAATGTAAGGCAAGTAAACCGCAGTTACTCGTCCTTTATCATTAGGGCTTTTTTGTTATAAATGGATGTTTTAGCGTTTTGATCTCCTGCTCCTTCTGCCTCAAGTCTTGCTCTTGTTATACGTCCGCGAGTAGGAAATTTATAAATTAAATTTAAAATTTTTTGATTATACTTTTCTTCTTGTTTTTCTATTTTAGCATCTTCTACTAAAAATCTAACTTGAGCATTAGCTAAATCTATAGGATTAACTCCTATTCTCATAGCTAAGTCTCTGTAGTAGCTAGGTATTCCTTTTGCTTGTTTTAAATCACTACCATACCAAGCAACTAATCCTTTATCTATTTCTTCAGTAGTTGTGATTTTCTGGGTTTTCCATTTACCACCACCTGACTGGAGCATTGACCCCATCATCATACGATGATAAGTTTCATCTCCATCATCTGAGAAATCAGTCTGTTGATATAACTTTAATGTTTGAGGGCTTGCTACTGCTCTTTGTACTGCATTTAATCCAGCCTCCATAGCTTGTTCTGGAGTAGATACAATCTGTCCATTACGCATATAAGTATTCTTATATGTTTTGTTAAATAGTTCTGTTAAATTTTCATTTAGTCTTAACCATGCTGGAGACTTAATATCATTCTCTCCAAATGTAATTTCTGAGCCTTCGTTAGTGTAAGCCTTGATATATTCAGCAGCTCTTTTATGATCGTCAGTTCCGGGTACGGTAGCTCCAGTAGCAATAATTTTATCTTTATACTTGTTATAGATTGCTGTGCTTACATTAGCTAATTCAAAATCATATACACCACCTTGGTAGCGTAGAGATTCTTGAATCATATTTTCAGCTTCAGAATCATCTAAATGTCCAGCTAAAGCTCCTGATAATTCAGAAGGAACATAACCATACTTTTCTTTATAAATACCCATCATCTGAACTTTCTGGTCATTTGATAAATCACCTAAAGATCTGATAGTTTCTACATCAGCTATTATTTGAGCTTCTTTCTCTTCTTCTCTAGCATCAGCACCTAACTTAGCTGCATCAGCTAGTTCACCGGGTAGACCTTCCCACTCTTTCCAAGAACCCATAGTTTTCATAGAACCATCACGAGCTGTTATTTCGTGATTAACTATAGACATAGCTTCTGGGTAAGATATTTTATTATTACTAACAAGGTCTATTAGGTTTTCTTTAAAAGCTATTCTACCAGCTTGTATAGATACTTGATTTCTAGCAGCATATCTAGCAGCCCAATCATGTGCAAGTTGATGTCCATCTTCTGGGTTAGCAGTAGCAAATCCTATCTCTATCATTTTAGAGTCAGATTCCTGTACTTGTATTTGATAAGCCTTTTCTCTTTTTACAGCTTGTTCTTTTCTTCTTTTGTCGTCAAACTTGTCTATTTCTGGTTTGACTACAGTAGCTACAAGAGCCGGATTTAATCCTGCAAATTGTTTAGCATACTCAAATTTAATTTTAGTATCTAAAGCTGCTTGTTCAGCAGGAGATAGGTCATCTAGATGTCCAACAGAAACTTGTTGACCATTTCTAACAACATCTATCTTTGTTGTTTCATACGCATCATAAACATATTTGTCATAACCTTTAGCCTTTTGTAAAGCATATTGTTCTGCAACCATATACTTTTCCCAGCCAGCCATCTTACGAAATTCTTGAGCGGTGATACTGTCACCGGTTTCTTTTTCGTATTTAGATGCAAACTCTTGTGTAGCTAGATCATCGTCAAATAGTTTATCTCTATCACCTCTAAACTGTGCTTCAAGTTCTGGACTTACACCTCTAGTTAGAATATCTAGAGATATTTCTGCTTCTCTATCTGCTCTGTGTTTTTCTTGTCTTTGTTTAATAACGTCGCCAATAGTTGAAGAAAGGTTAGATAAACCTTCCCACATCTTTTCGTCGTTTCTTAACTTTTCTTCACCTTGTTGTTTTAATTGTTGAAAATATTTTTCTTCATTTTGTTGTATCTGTCTGTCAGATTTCTCTTGTTCTGGAATGATGTCCACGATTTCTTGAGGGGTTACTGACTGACCCGTGATATTATATTGTGGAATCATAATTAATAAGGATTAAAATTGTAGTTTGCTCCTACTCCTACATAGTTAGGCATTGATGGCATAAAGTTACCTTGGGTCATACCTAATGAAGATGTTGATGTTTTGTTACCACCACCAAAATCCCATTGTCCTAACTTGCTGTTATTAAATTTATCCATAAGACCTTTGTTACCCATAATACCTTCACCTATTGCATTACCCATACCCATCATTAATGTTAAACCTACGTTTTCCATTTGTGGAGGAGGTGGTGCAAAGTCTGGTATAGGTGATATAGCAACTTTACTAAATGATCTATTAAGCTGTGTTTTAAGTTGTCTGTTAACGTCAGCCATAGCTTCTTTACCTTGGTACTGAGCTGTAGCTAAACCTCTTGATCTCATAGCTTGAGCAATACCAAAGTTACCGGCATTCTGAACTAACGCTCTAGCCAAAGATTTACCTCGTATACCTCGCTCTGCTGCTTGCGCTTCAATCATTCCTTCATTAGATAACATCTTTTTGAAGTCTTCTTGATTTTCTAAGATAGCTAGAGATCTGGCATTATTTAATTGTATTTGTGTTCTAGTATATGCACGTTGAGCTGCAATGTTTGCTAGATCTACCTCTTGTTCAAATTGTACTTTCTTAGATTGGTAAGTACTTCTGGTTTGCATCCACTTACGTTCTCTGACTTTAAGTTGATGCGCGTACATTCTACGCTTATGTTTGTTGTTAGCGGACGCTTGGGCTGCTCCGCCTACTGCGGATACTGCTGGTCCTATCGCTGCTGGACTGCACACGGCAAAATTCTATAAAGGATAAATTGTTTGGTCCGTAGGGAAATCTCCTAAGAAATTTAAAACCTAAAAACCTAAGTAACTTAATATGGACTTTGTTTCTTTCATCTACAAAATTCCACAGTAACTTGTCTTCTCTTGAGTTCACATATCGTTTAGCTTCTCTAGCAAACGTATGAGGAAATTTTAAAATAGCTGGTGTACATAGCATCCAGATCTGTCCACCTGTGTAGACGCCTGCAATGCCACATATCTCATTATCTGGGTTAGTAAAATAAACTGACTCAGAGTTATGTACTCCGACAACCAGAGCATTTAAAGGGTCATGTCCATGACCTTCTTTAACTTCCCGATAATCATCAGGGAGCAAGTTAGAAGCTACACGTAGTGCAGCCTCCACTGTTGCTGGGTGAATGTGTTTACTCATTTAGTGCATGTTTTAATTTATCTATGGTATCTTGCATCCAAGATTCCCATGGATTACCTAAGGGTAGTTTCATACCTTTATACATGCGGTTCTTTTTTAACCATTGCATGTATATACGTATTTCTTGTTCGGTAAGGGTGATGTTATACACGTTGATAAAAATTATTATTAAGTACTCCTTCCCATGTAAGGGTATGTATATTTGCAGGAGCTGGGTGTGTTGATTTAATTGTTAAACTTGCGTTTATATTCCTATCGTATATCGGTACTGTTCTTAAATTATTATCATCAAATATACCTGTAGTGTTAGCAATATATTGGTTAGCTGGAGTTACTTCAAATAGTTCTGTATAATCTGCTCTACCTAATCTAGTTAATGTAGTTTCGTATATACCTACTGGTCCAAATCCAAGTTTGACTCTATGTAAAATAGTGTTAGATCTAGTATCAGCTCTAAAGTTCTGACCAGTCTGAGTTACATAATACAATGTAGGTATTGTAATTGACATTGTATATAAGTAACCAATATAAAAATCCTGACCTGTCCAATCTCCGAGTATTTCTAAATTACTACCGTTAACTGTTACCTCTGCATAGTTTCCAATGGCAGTTGTACCATCTATATCATATGCTGCTATCTGACCTACACCATTTAAACCACTTGGTTTTGCAAATGTAGTTTTACCGTTACTATAAGCACTAGACGCTAGAGCTGATACTGGCATTAAGTAATCCAGATGCACTCTATTATCATTAAGAGCTACAGTATTTGCATCCATTCTTATAGAAAACTTAAGTAACTCACGAGAGCTGCCATTTTGCATAACTACAAACAACGCATCATCCTGCATACAATGATATTTAATTGTACCCGGTAAAGTCCATTTAAACCAAGAAGCTAATTTTCTCTCAGTAATTTGATCGAAATACTTGTACCCATACAAGGTTGATTGATCGTCTTCACTAAATAATATAAGTGAGTTTTCTCTAGAGTTACTTATTAGTTTTAAATCATTTTCAAATAACCTAGATACAACAGCACTTTGTTCTATAACCTGTGGTTCACCTTCTCTTTGTACCTGTGCCATTTCAAAGAATCTAGAATGTTTACCAGCATTATCTAAGAAACCGACTGTAGTGCCGAGAGAGATAGGATTAGTTGAAAAGTTAAAATTGTAAGTAGAAAGGGCATTGATTTTAGCGGTGGTTGGGCTGAACACGTCACTATCTGTAGTGAGCATAAACTGTTGGTTTTTACTAAATAAAACTAAACCAGTGTTTACCTGTATTCCATCATATAAAATAGCTGGATACTCTGAACTAGCTGCTATATCAACAGGGTCACTAGGTATAAGTTGTATAGCTGACTTAGCAAAGAAATTAGTAAAGTCTCCGGGACGAGACATAACTATGTATTCATCAGAAAGTAAAGAAAGTCTATTTCTAAAGAACAACATCTGAGTTATAGGGTGACCTATAAAAGAAGGTTCTGGGTTAGTTACATCATCACCTACTATAGCGTTGTCCCATTGTGGAACTGAATAGCTTTTACCAGCAATAGTATAGTTACCACCTTTTTGTTCTGTCAGTCTAAAATTACCGTCAGCAGTTCTGATAAGAATTACTGGCATAGTGGTGTTATCGAAACTTATAGCTCTACCCGGCTTAGCACATTCTTCCCATGTACCCTCACCATCTTTATCATTGTTACCAAAGAACTTAACGAAATGATTGTCTTCTTCAGCCTCACTATTAACAACCTCGACAACCATCCCGTGCTTGCACTGAGACGGTAAATCACCTACATCGTTAACTTTACCAGCAACAACATTTAACAGCTCTCCTACGGGCGTAGAGGCATTGAATATGCTAGTTCTCTTTACATGTAATCCTGTACCAATTTGGGTAACAGTAAATCCATTACCTGTATTAGTATCATTTCCAGTAATTTCTTTTCTTATATCTCCAAGAATACTCTCAGCAGTAATAGTTGTTTCTGTGTCAAATGGTGTTGGGTTTGGTCTAACTAAAGCTAAGTTAGCTTGTACAATAGATTCACTAGATTCTTCTATAGTAACTTTGTAATAGGCATCTGCCATAAATACATAAAAGTAATCTCCCTCTAACCAACCTTCACCACCATGCAATAGATCATAAGTTGTAGTATATCTAGCTTGATATGTGGTTGTTTGACTACTACCAGACCCTTCAGTATAAGGTACTGACTGACCAGTTGTAGCTATACGAAAATATAAGTTCTTTCTATTTGCTTGACTACCATTATTGTTTACATCAAAAACGTTAACTTGATAGCTATAATTAGTATCTGACTGACCACCACTAGCAAGTGTACCACCTGTAGCTCCTTCGTCAGTAAGAGTTTTATTACTATCTACAGAAAATATACGTGTAGCCACGTTAGGTGCAAAGG
>Ga0209348_1001796_pt1 | contig 10303 bp, 8 predicted proteins | sample ETNvirenome_2_30_FD_184065 | JGI IMG/M metagenome (GOLD analysis project Ga0209348, IMG submission 184065) | Marine viral communities from the Pacific Ocean - ETNP_2_30 (SPAdes) (version 2) | ecosystem: Environmental > Aquatic > Marine > Oceanic | place: Pacific Ocean | collected 2013-06-22 | reverse complement strand
TTTCATTGCATCTTGTTGGTCTTTTTCAAAATCAATTGTCATCTATTTCTCCTTTCTCGTATAGATTAATTTCAATAGGATAATATTTTCTTTCTTGTTTATCCCACTTTAACAAATTGTATTTGCCATTTGTAATATCAGATACAATAGAACATGCAACACCTATGATTGCAGGATCGCCTGTAAGTAGTAAATAATCCTTAGATGTAAAATTTTTTAAACCTTGTCTTAATTTATACACTAATGGACCAGGTGAAAAAATAATTTGTGAAAATTCTGGTAATAAAAAATTAAACTTACCAGAAGAAGAATAAACAGATGCACCCATAATATTAATTTTAGGATTGCCTGCTTTTGTTCCAGCGATTTCTTGTATTACATAAACTCTACTTTCTGACATTGACAAATCATATAACATCCTATATATAAAAGTCAATAGAAAGATGAAATATAAATTTAAGACTAAACCGTATAAGCATCAGATGACTGCTTTAGAAAAGTCATGGCACAAAGAAACGTACGCATATTTTATGGAGATGGGTACCGGTAAAACAAAAGTGTTAATTGATAACATGGCCATGCTTTACGACAAGGGTAAAATAGATGGTGCATTAATTATTGCCCCAAAAGGTGTTGTAAAAACCTGGTATGAACAAGAGATACCTACGCACTTACCGGACCACATAGAGAATGTGACCGTACTATGGCAGCCCAACATTACAAAAAAACAACAGGAAAAATTAGAAAGTTTATTTGAGATAGAAACAGCTTTACATATTTTAGTTATGAACGTTGAAGCATTTAGCACAGAGAAGGGTATAAAGTTTGCTAGTAAGTTTTTAAACTCACACAAGGTATTAATGGCTATCGATGAGTCTACAACTATAAAAACACCAACAGCAAAAAGAACTAAAAATATTATTAAACTTGGAAATTATTCTAAATATAGACGTATCATGACAGGGTCGCCTGTAACTAAAAATCCTTTGGATCTATACACACAATGTGAATTTTTAGATCCTTTTCTTTTAAATCACTCTTCTTATTATTCTTTTAGAAACAGATATGCAAATATGAAAACTATAAATGTTAGAGGCAGGTCAATACAGATCGTTCATGCATTTCAAAATTTAGCAGAACTATCTGAAAAATTACAAGGGTTTTCTTACAGAGTATTAAAAGAAGATTGCCTAGATCTACCCCCGAAAAACTGGACTAAACGACATGTAAATTTAAGTAAAGAGCAACAGAAAGTTTATGATCAAATGAAAAAAGAAGCACTTGCAGTATTAAATGGCAAGATGACTTCTACCATGACTGTAATAACGCAATTGATGAGACTGCAACAGATAACTTGTGGTCATTTTGTTGCTGATGATGGCAGCACACAAGAAATAAAAAATAATAGAATTACAGAACTGATGGAGGTATTAGCTGAAACAGAGGGCAAGGCTATTATATGGGGACACTGGCAAAAAGATATACAAAACATAGTTGATGAAATAGGAAAAATTTATGGTCCAGGGTCCGTGGTCAGTTATTATGGACTTACGCCACAAGATGAGAGGCAAGATAACATACGTAGATTTCAGGATAACCCTGAGTGCCGGTTTATGGTAGGAACGCCGTCTACGGGCGGCTATGGGATAACTTTAACGGCTGCAAACACCGTAATCTATTATTCTAATGGATATGACCTAGAAAAACGTTTACAGTCAGAGGACAGAGCACACCGTATTGGACAGAAAAAAAACGTAACTTACATAGATATTATATGTGAGGATACTGTCGATGAAAAAATAGTAAAATCTTTACGTAAAAAAATTAATATCGCATCTGAGGTTTTAGGTGAAGAATTAAGGGCTTGGATTTAAATAAATATATCTTTTGCTTTTCCTAATATAGGTTTGTATTTTGTTTTACCATCTTCTCTAAACGCATGTAAGAAAGATGCTCTTGGTGTCCCTTCAATCCAACTTGCATGAATCCATCCGCTGTTAGGTTCACCCGGAGTATAGAACTCGAGGATGAGCTGATCTGGTGTAAGGTTGCTTTTAATCCAATCAAAAAGTTCAACATTATCTACACCTGGACATTCGAAATCGGCCGCCTCAGCACGGGCATGCTGTGAATTTGCAGAACTACCAATAGCCATGCATAATTCTACGCTACGAAAACCGCTCGTTACCTTGACCCTGCCGAAGTGGTCACGCACCGGTTGAAGAATATTTTCACACAATGCTTTTAATTTTTCTATTTGATCAGCGTTAGGATTATTATCAATGCCCTTTCTAATAGCAGTATCTGATTTAGTAAGCTCTAATAAGCTAAAATTACGTGTAAGATTCATGGGCTAAAATTTATATTAATAGTTATTCTTTGTTTAGTATCAGTTTGAGGAACGCTTGCATGTTCTTCTGTTCCATCAAAAATTACAATTTTATTCTCCTCTGATAATATTTTATCACCTTTTTTAAACAATGTATACCCATTACAAGTATTTACATAAAATAAAGCAACTTTGTGTGGTTCTGATGAATCAACGTGAAAATCAGATATAACATGTTTTTCATGTTTAGTATATAAATTTGCTCTACTTCTTAATAAATAATTATAGTTTAATCTTCCTAAAATGGGTGACATAATTCTATTAGACCAACTGCTTACTTGTTTTTCATTTCTATAAAAATGATGGCTAAAGTAAAAATCTTTTGTATCTTCAATTGAAGCAACACGATCACTATAATACCAAGGAAAATCTGGACTAGTAAGAGCATTTTTTATATCGTTAAAAATATTCTTATCTTCAATAAAATTTTTAATTTCTTGCATTAATTTAATGCGTTCATGATTAAGGCTAATATAATAGCTCCACCTCCACCCATGATCATCTTCTCCATTCTTAACACACGTTCTTTAATTTCTTTAATTTGTTCAAAAGTTTGTTTTTGCATTATTCTGCAAAGCTTTTCATGTGCCTCTATTTTTTGTAAAGCAGATTTTTTCATTATGTTCTTCTTAATCTCTCCCGGATAATTTGTTCCTCTGGTGATAATAAAGCTTGTTCTGTACGTGTCAAGTTTGTTGTTGGATCTATTTGTTGCACATTTGCTTGTGTATTTATAGCTGGTTGTGGTGTTGGTGGTAATGATGGTGTACTTATATCACCAAAAGAAAAATCACGTAAATCTATATCAAAGATATCATCTAGAGTTAAAAATCTCATTTGTGATCTCATGGCTCTTAAAGTAGGTAATGCTATTCTAAACGCATCAGGTGATCCTAAATTTCTTGCTATTTCTCTAAATCTATCTTGTATCTCTTTAGATGGAAAATAAGGTTCGTATTTACCAAATCTTAAATTATTAAATGTTTGTGGTGATAATTGTCTATCTTGAAATTCTTTTCTTAAAGAACTAGCGCCTGTTCCTAATATTTGAGCTGCTTCAATATTTTTATACATCTCTTTCATAACATTAAATCTTGCTCTGTTTGACTCGTAATATCTAGAAATTACGTCATCAGGGTCAATAGGTCCACCTCTTAATAATCCAAAAAAACCACCCGTAAATTCTCTTCGTGCATTTCTAATACCTCGTTGATACTCTGCAATTTTAAATCCCATTGCATCTAACGGTTCTACTTTAATTGGTCTAAAACCAACAAAACCTAATAGTTGGTCATCTAACTCTAAAATTTTACCAGACTTGTTTGGTTTTTCCATAGCAGCTAAACCAATTCTTACAGCCTGTTTGTAAGACGGTAATAGCGCTTCCATTAAATGTCTAAATTTTATGTATGCTCTATCACCAACAGCTGTTTGATCTGTATATAAAACTTTACCATCTCTAGTTCTACCACCTCTACCTGGTAATAGTGGATAGAGATCTATGTCTGCGGCTGCCTCTGTCCAGATAGATTCATCGATAAATGGTGCAGCTATTTCTGTCATCGCTTCTTCTACACCTCGTGTAAATCCTCTTAATATTGTATCACCATCTTTTGTAGACGCCATAATCTCATTAGCCATTGTTCTAAATGGTCTAGCGATTACGTCGTATGCATTGCTGTGACTAAAATCTATGTATTTTAATTCACCTGTTTTTTCATCTCTAACAGGCACAATTGTAGAGTTTTTTGACCAGTCAGGTACAAATCTACGTAAAGCTTGTATTTCGTCTTCTGTAACATCGTATAATGCTTTTGCTCCTTCAACAAACATTGTAGGCACAGCTGTTAATGTAAACGCCATACCCGTTGCTCTAGTTGCACCTATTCTGTACATAGGGTTGTTATTTTTAACAAGACCTTTACCTTCTATAAAAACGTAAGGTGCTATATCAGTTCCTCTAATTATTTCGCCTGGTGCTGGTATATGTCTCATTTCTTTCATAGCTTGCTCTGCAATATTAGTCGTAGTTCTAATCATTTCAGATGGGAACGACATAAAGTTACCAACTGGTAATACTCGAGCTGTTCTTACAATATCTCCAACAAAATTATAATTTGGCACTGTATTTTTAACAATATCTGCTGCTTCTTTTTTTAATTCATCAATGGGTTTTTTTATACCTGCTGTTCTATATGCTGCATCTCTTCTATTTAATTCTACAAAATAATTTGTAATTTTCCAAAAATCATCCTCTGCAACATATTTACCTTGTAAATATTCTGGTATCTTTTTGAGTTTAGATAACATAGGATTAACAACCTTATCTAAATCTAATATACTATCACCAAAATTTACATCTCTTAAAAGATTTCTTAGATCTCCTATTTGCACTTGTGAATTTACAACACCTAGTTCTAATAATTCTCTGTATGCTTTTTCAAAATCAGCATCTTTAAATCTTGTATTTTTTAAATTAGCTACACCAGATATCTGCCAACCTTTTCTAAAAGATTCTCCTAATAATCTTGGATTTAAAAAACCTTCAAACAATACACCATTAGCTGCAGCAAATGCACCGGCACTTATTAAGTTACGCAAGTGTGTTGGTATAGATAAAACTGTTTTTGCTAATTGTGCTGTAGCTTTTGGAAACAATAAAAGATTTCTATATAAAAATGATGCGCCTCTTTCTGCTGCTGTTGCACCTTCTCTACCTCTAACAGCTCTTACAAAATATCCCTCTGTTAAACCATTTGCTTTTGCAAGACCCTCTGCAATCGCCTCTGTTGTATATTTTTGACCGAGAGGATTACTAATTCTGCCCGCTCTAAAATCTGCAAGTCCCGATAATTTATTATCTAATTTTACAATTTTAACAGTATTGTTTGTTGCATCTCTAGCTTCTTGTCTTGAATTCCAAAACGATCCTTTACCACCTTGTGCTTGTATCTTAGCGTTAGTGTCAAACATTTCTTTATACATAGTACTAACTCTAGCCATACCAGATAGTTCTGTGATAGCGTTAAACATAGAATACCTTGGGTCCTGCATTTCACCCATTAATCTTCTTATAACATCTGGTGGTGCCCCTGTGTCTTCTATAACTTGTTTTACAAATTTTTCTCCAGGTAGATCCTCTAATGTTTTTGCAACATAATTTGGATCTGCTAAACCTTTTTTAGATTTACCAGCTTTGATACCATCCTCTATAATTCTATCTACAATCTCTTTTGCATCTTCATAATATTTTATACTGTTTGGATCGTACGTTGCATCTTTGTTTGCTTCTGAAATTTGTTTTCTAAAAAACGCTATAGCGCCTTGCATAGCTTCGTCTGTTGGCTTGTATCTTCCTAATACTCCTAATAGTGGTTTAGTTTCAAATATCTTATATGTGTTTTGCACTAATCCTTTTATTCTATCTTGTAATATATTTTTTAATTCTGGCGCGTTATAATTATTTGTTGTTTCAATAAGATTACCTATTGTTGATCTAGCCTCATCAACAGTAGCCGTTATTTCATCAATAACTTTTTTATCAACATTTTTATTTTGTAATGATTTAACAAATGCCTCTGTTTTACCAGGGTCAGAAATTTTAGTTAAGTCACCATCTAACATAAGATCTGTTATTTCTTTGTAAAACATATCTTTATCTTTTTGTGTCAATGATCTATCTAATCCATCCTGCATATACGGAAATGCTCTAGATATTGCTTTGTCTAAATTTTTTACAAGTTCTGTTGCTCTATTTAAATCTGCAGATCTAAAACCCTCCATGACTTTTTGTGATCCAAATACAGCTTTGGTCAGTGGTCCTTCAGGCGTAAACGCTTCTGCAACTTTATTTAAAAATCTATCAATTCTAGAATTACTGTATGCAAGTTCTTTGCCTCGTGTAGCAATAGCTTTTGCACCTTTACCGATACCAGCAGCGAAAGGTGTTAATAACACAGCCTCACTACCAAATTTTAATCTATTCATGAGTTTTCTAGTGGCGTCTTGTCTACCACCATCTAATGCAAATACATCTAGTTGTGTTGGCCCTCTGTCAAATAAATCTCCAAAACTACCTATCTCTTCAACATCAGCAACAAATGCCTCTCCTGCTGCACCACCCACAGCTGCAACAGCAAATCTTGGCACTTTTGCTGCTTCATTTAATTTATCTGCTATCTGTTTTTGTTTTGCTAAATTTTTAGATCCAGCACTTACAAGTTTGCCAGCTTTTTTTGCTTCAAAATATTTATTATATAATTTTGTACCTAGTTTAAAACCTGCTGTTCCTGGCACACCTATCTGCACCAGAGCCTGTGTTAGTTTACCAACACCAGTCTGTTCTGCTATCTCTTCTAATGGATTAAGTTTATCAAAAAATATCTCAACCTGTGCGGCTGTGTTTGTATCTAAACCTAGATCAATTAATTCTGCGCCTAGTGAAAAAGCTCCTTCAACTACTTTGATACCACCAGATACAATACCTGCTAGTCCAGATGTGTACCATGATGCCTCGTTATTCTGTTCGGCTGGGATGAGCGGTTCTAATGCCATTTACGCTCCTATGGTTGTGGATCATCCATGTCTAGACCAAACATTGTATTTGATCTATCTGTCTTTTCTTTTGGTGCTATGGTTGTTAAATCAGGAAATCTTATATCTGCAATCGAATCAAACTCATCAAAAAATACTTCACCATCTCTAACAACTATGTATTTATAATTATCCTCAATAGGGTCGTAAACAACTTTACCATTTAAATTTTTACGTACTTGTTTTTGATTGTTTGGATCTCTAATATCAAAAGTTAAGACTCCACCATATTTATTTTTAGTAGCTCCTCTTAACTCATCAGCTAATGTTGTTGCAAAATTTGCAGCTCTTTCTGCTGCTAATGGTGGTAGGCCATCTTCAAGATAACTCTCTAGACTTACCTGATACAAAGCATTGCCTTTGGACATAGTTGCAATATCTTTATCTGATTGTAATTTTATTTTTAATCTTTCCATAGCAGCTTCATCACCAGCTTCTCTTTCACTTCTTATAAATTCTCTCTCTGCTGCTGTCTTACCAGCTGCTGTTTGTTGAGCTTGTAACACATTAAATGGATCTCTTGCAGCCGTTGCAGCTGTTTGAAATATGTTGCCTTGTGGTGGTGTTGCTAAAAGATTTAAACCAAATTGTGTTAAGAAACCTGGCACTCCTCCAAATTGAAAATTAGGTGTTCCATTCGCATAACCTATTCTACCACCATTAGCTGCCATAGTTTTTTGTTCTGCAACCTGTCTTCTTCTTAAAAATTCTTGATAGTTTTTGAATAAATTATCCCTTTGCATTTGTTTCTGTTCTTGATTTAATCCTTCTAAATATTCTTTAAATGTTGGTTCTTTACCAGCGTAACCTGTTCTATCAAGTCCTGATGTGATACCAGTCCCTGACGAACCTCCCATTCTAAACATTGGTCTTTTTAATATTCTATTCATAATTAAAAATTAAAACCTACTTTAGCACCTGGTCTCGTTGCACCATAAATACCAGCAAGTGTTGTTCCAATACCTAATGCTGTTTGTAATGGTGTAGGGTTAGGTGTTACGATTTGTGTTGTTTGACCAGGATATCCACCCATTAGTCCTGTTACTTGACTTGCAAATCTATCTAAATTTTGTTGTGGTAAAAATGCTGCTTGTCTTGCTGCTTCTCTTTGTGCATCAAGTTGAGCTTGTGCTTGCGCCTGATTCAGTGCGCCCAATGAACCTAAACGTGAAATATCTGTGCCTGTTGCTGCTTGTTGTTGTGCACCTAGTCCTGCCTGAAACGCACCTAGTCCTTGTTGTTGTGCTGCTAACGCTCCTCTGTTAGCTATATCTTGTTGTCTAGCTGCTGCCGCCTGACCAAAACCTTGTTGCAAGAGACCGGCCTGTAATAAAGCTCGTTCTCTCGCAGCCCCTGTGCCGAACTCTGCGAGTTGCACTCCCGCTCGACCACTGCCGAGCGCACCCAAAGCTGTTTGTTGATCTCGTATACTTTGTTCTTGTATAGCTTTGTTACGATCAAACTCCGCTAATGTAGCGTCAATAACTTGAGATTGAAAAGGGGACATAAAATCTTGTACATCTTGTTGAAAAGCTTGTGCTCCTAAACCTACTCCACCTAATGCTGTGCCTGCAGCAGTTCCTGCTGCTTGAGCTTGCTGTAAAAATGGTGCAAAAGATCCCACACCCTGAGTTGCTAATTGTTGTGCTTGTGTTTGTAATGCATCTTGACCTGCAACTGTTGGTGCAAGTCCTGCTAAACTTTCTTGTCTAGTTGTAAACTCTCTAGCTGCCTGTTGTCTTGAAGCAAAATCATCATCTGATTCGCCTGGTTGTTGTGATATTCCAGCTATGCCTGTGGCTACGGTTGGTACACCTGATTGTGCAACTATTTGTGTTGCAAGATCTTTTCCTATATCTTCAACAAATTGTGCGGGTAAAGTTCTTGTAGTTTGTACAGCCATTATAATACTTCCTCTAATCTTTGTGATGTTTGAAACATTTTACGTGCGCCTTCTAAGCCTTGCGATTCCTCAGATACGTCACCTCCGGCTTCGAGGTTTTTCATCATGTTATACATAACTTCTGCGCCTTTGTCTACATTTCCATCACCTGCATTTCTAACAGCATCAGCTGTAAATACAAACTCATTTTTAGATAATCTTGCAGGGACATCATCTGCTTTTTCCATTCTACCTATTGGCACAAAGCCACCTTCAGCTCTTAAATCCATCTCTTTACCATCTAGATCTAATAATGGCATAGTCTTTTTAGCTACAGGTTCTTTTGACCCCTCTTGGTGACCTATTCTACCACCTTCTGCTCTAGCAGAAAGCGCTCTGTAATCCTCTCTAATATTACCTTGTGCTCTTGCTAAAATAGAATTTCTAGCTGCTTCTATATCTATACCTTCTTCTTCTGCTAATTCTTGTGCTTGTTGTTCTTGAGCCGGTGTTAATGCACCCGCTACTACTGATGCCCCTGTTATTAATGAACCTATTCCAAAATTAGCCAATGGTCCAACTCTAGTTAGATATTCTGTTCCATCTTTACCAACACCGGTTATTCTTTTTAATAATCCTAAATTTTGACCTGTTTTTTTTAAACTACCAAATAAAGTAGTTGGACTCATAAAATTGGCCTTAAATCCTGCAAACCCTGTGCTTGCTCCTAAAGCTCCTAGACCTGCTGCACCTGTATATAATAATGCAGCTTTACCTATTGGTGACTTTGCAATCTTCTTAACCGTTCTTGTAACTTTCTTAACAAGTTTACCCAGACCATACATCTGTCTTGCGGATTCAAAATCAAACTCACCACCTACAACATTACCACCATCCGCGTAACCTGCTGCTGGTATGCCTAAATTTCCTTGAGGAGCAAAACCTTCCATACCTTGAGCTGTATTATTTGGTGGTTGTTCAAATGCTGGATTAGGAACAAATCTAGTCCCACCCGCTATACCAGGAACTAGGCCTGGTCCTTTAGGACCTTCAAATCCCTCTGGGATAAGTCTTCCAGATTCAAGACCTTCTAATATAGAAGTAATTGTTTCTCCCTCTCCAAATAATGGTGTTATTGTTCCAGGTTGCACTGCTTTTAATTCTTGAACAGGTCCTCTAAAATTAGGATTTACCATAGCATTAAAATCAGGTCTTATGCCAATGGGTCTAGATGGTCTACTATCTAATGAGGGAAGTATTTCATTACCAGATATTTCAGGCAACTTTACACCACCAGGTATTATACCTGGTTGTTGTAAACTACCGAGACCTCCACCTGAACCTAAACTAGATTCAGCTGTCTTTAATCTTTGATTAATACCTTGTAACATTTGTTCTGCAGAAGTTACATCACCACCTAGTTGTTCTAATCTTTGTTC
>Ga0209348_1001794_pt1 | contig 10306 bp, 12 predicted proteins | sample ETNvirenome_2_30_FD_184065 | JGI IMG/M metagenome (GOLD analysis project Ga0209348, IMG submission 184065) | Marine viral communities from the Pacific Ocean - ETNP_2_30 (SPAdes) (version 2) | ecosystem: Environmental > Aquatic > Marine > Oceanic | place: Pacific Ocean | collected 2013-06-22 | reverse complement strand
TAAGGTGCATTGTTTGGCAGATGCTGAAGCAACTTTTGTAGCTGAGAACTTAACAGAAAATGGTTCATCAACTATTAACGGCATCACAATGAAGGCATCAACAGAAGTTGAAGGTGTCATTACAAGCATCACTCTTGCAAGTGGTCAGGTTATAGCTTATTCATTATGAGTCTTGCTAATGCACTAAAAAAAGCTGCTAGTGCTTCACTTAAAAAGCTTGGTGGTGATGTGACTATCAGACAAGTAACAGCAGGGGCATACAACACCACTACTGGAGCTATAACAGAATCTACATCTGATACAACCATCAAAGGTGCATTAAGTAATGTTTCAAGAAATCAGGTTAATGATTTGATTGAGTCACAAGATAAATTGTTAACTGTATCTGCTGGTGATCTTACATTTGTTCCTACAACAAAAGACAGAGTAGTTATTAGTAATGTGGAATTTAAAATTATTCAAGTTGTAATAAATGAGCAAAATAATACACCTGTAAGTTTTGATCTTATCTTGAGGTAAAGATGGCTAGAAGAATAAAAGTTACAGAAATAAAAGATTTTTATGAAGGATTGATAGTCGATGCTGTTGCTGGGACAACTCTTGAGTGGACTAGAAGAGTTAAAAAAGCAACACCTGTTGATACTGGTAGGCTGAGAGCAGCTTGGCAAACAGATATAAAGCCACTTGAAGGTACAGTTTCAAATAATGTTGTATATTCAGAGCCTGTTTGCTTTGGTGTAAACCTACCACCATCATGGGGTGGCAGATATAGAACAAAGCAAAAAACTGTTGCTGGGTTTCCAGCTTTGATAGGGAAAGAGCTTGAAATTTATATAAATAGACAATTTGGTAAATTCTGATGGCAGCAATAGATTTAAATACAGTCAGATCAACAATAGAGGCTAGGTTAGCTACAGAGTTAGCATCAAGTCCAGCAGTTCCTGTAGTTTTCAGTAATATGGCTTTTGATTCAACTACTGAGGATACTTTTGTTCAATGCTTAATTAGTTTTGGTCAAAGTGAATACTTGACTCAAGGCGATTCAAGCTCTGCCGTTAATAATGTTGTAGGTTTGTTATTACTTAATGTGTTTACAGAAGAGGGAATTGGAGCAGGGTCAAACTTTACAATTTGCAATAGGCTTAGAAACTTATACAATAGAATTACAGTTTCTAATGTTATTTTTGATGCTCCTACTGGTGGTGAGGTTATAAATTCAAGCCCAGAGGGAAAATTTCAAACACAAATTAGAATCACTTTTAATATTTATGAGGACTTATAATGGAAATCACAGAAAAAATGCTTGATGTCATTGAGGCAGTTAAAGGCAGAAGAGAGCCACAGTACTGGGATAATCAGTGCAGAAGGTATATGGAAAAACAAGAAGCAGAAGCAAAAGCTGTAAAAAATCCAAAAAAAGGTTAATATAATTATAAATATTTCTTTTTATTGTTATGGCTGCTGTAAAAGGTGATGTCGGGCAAGTCAAATTTGATGATGGCGGCTCTTCAGTTAACCCAGTTTTAGGCACTAGAGAGTGGTCTATGTCTATTACTAAAGATACCCAAGAAACAACTGTTCAAGGTGACACTTTTAAGTCTTTTGTTGGTGGACTTATTGAAGGTGAAGGGACTGCTGTACTTCAATATGACAACGCTGCTTCTGGAGAAACCGCAACCTTTATGGATGGTGTTTTGACCACTGGTGACGCTGCAACAGCATCTTTTGAACTATTTCCTGATAGTGCAAGCGGAACTAAAAAAATCAGCTTTAGTGGCCTTATAACAAACTTTGAGCAGGGTTCAGCTATAGGTGATGTCAGCACAATCAACATTACATTTAAGCCATCTGGCACTATTACATCAGCAATCTAAAAAATAAAAATCTTCGCACTTATTTATGGCAACTGAAAGAACCGCAGACCTTATTCTTGGAGCTTTTCAAGATGAAATGGTTACAAGACGGCCATTTGAGGTTAAAGACTCAAAAGGCAAAGTAGTCACTACTATTTACTTCAAACCAATTACAAGATATGCAAGAGTTAAAGCACAACAATTAGCTGGCGCAAATGCTGACGCATTAGTTGTATCAACTCAACTTCTTTGTCAAATGGCAGAAAAAGAAGATGGAACTCCAGCTTTTGATATGTCAGATGCACCTATATTGCAAAGACAGCTTCCAGAAAAGGTATTGAATGAGCTTGAGTTATTTTTAAATGAGATAGAATTAGATATTGATACAGCAAAAAAAGAATAGTCGGGGATAACTGGTTAAGATTTGAGTTTTTCCTAGCAACAGAACTCGGCAAGACAGTGCAAGAACTCAGAATGAATATGACTGAGGCAGAGCTTATTTATTGGGCTGGATATTATGAAATTAAAACTGAAGAAGAAAAAAAAGCACTGCAACGACAAAAACGCAATTCAAGGTAATATAGAGTAAAGGTTTTTTTTATTTGTGGCAGAAGCAGTCGTTAGGTTAAAAGTTGATGCGACAAATGCTAGAAAAGCTCTTTCTGGTGTACAAACTCAAACTAGCAAATTACAAAAATCATTTGGTGGTTTAAAAACTGCGATTGCTGGTATTGGTATTGGGTTATTAGCTAAACAGGCAGTTCAAGTATCATCAAATTTTGACAAGTTAAATGTCAGGCTAGGTTTATTGACAAAACAAAGTGGGACATTTGCAAAATCTCAACAGATTGCCGCAGATGCACAGAAAGCTTTTGGTCTTAGTGCAACTGAAGCTCTTGAAGGTATAACAGATATTACAGCAAGATTAGCTCCTTTAGGTGTTGGGGTTGAAGATATTAAAAGTACATTTTTTGGATTTAATACAGCGGCAAAATTAGCTGGTGCTTCAACTATAGAAGCATCAAACGCATTTAGGCAGTTAGCACAGGCTCTTGGCTCAGGAAGGCTTGCTGGTGATGAATTTAGAAGTATCTCTGAACAAATCCCGACACTGTTGCAGCCTATAGCAGATGAATTAAATGTCCCTATCGGAAAACTTAAAGAATTAGCTGCTGAGGGTAAGTTGACAAGTGAAGTAGTTTTAAGGGCTTTAAGAACTATAGAAACTGAGGGGGCGGCTTCATTAAAAGAATTAGTGGCAAATGATCCTACTCAAATATTTAAAAACTTTAGTAATGCAACAGAGGATTTATCAAAAGCCATAGGTAAAGAATTAAGGCCAGCAGTCGAAGGTGCGACTAAGCTATTGACTGAATTTATTACAAAATTAACAACATTTATTGAATCTGATGCTGGTAGAGCAGCTTTATTGTTAACTGCTATAGCTGCAAGTATAAAAGCTATTGCTGTCGCTGCTCCACTAGCAGGGGCGGCTCTTGCCGCTTTGACTATAAAAGTAGGAGCTTTAAAAATTGCTGTACTTGGTTTATCTGGTGCGATAGCTGCCACTGGAATAGGTGCTTTTGTTATAGCTCTTGGTGCTTTAACAACACAGATAATTAAAACAAGAAGAGAACAAAAAGAATTAAATGATGCAATAGTCAAAGGCTCTGGAGAGGAAGTTGCAAAAGCTTTAGAAAAACAAAAAGATATTTTAGGGGATATAAATGAAAGATTAATCAATGCAAATGGTAGAACTAAAAAAAATCTTGAGGAAAAGAAAAAAGAAGTTGAACTAGACATAAAAATGCTCGAAGGTAGAAATAAAACTCTTGAATCAGACAAACTAATAAATGAAAAATTACAGGAAAGAGTGGGCATACAGAAAGAAAGCACAGTAGAAATAAAAAAACAACAAACAGAAACCGACAAACTAAAGGAAAAAATGACAGCAGTAGGTGAAGAGATTGAAGGAAGTATAAAAAACAATCTTAGAGACGCTATAACTGGTGCGAAAACCTTTGGACAGGCAATGACAGGCGTGCTTAACCGCATCAGAGATAAAATTATTGATGCACAGATAGACAAGCTTATTGGTGGCTTTGGAGAGGCATTTGGTAAGGGTGCAAGTGGCGGAGAGAAAAAAGGATTAGGAGGTTTTCTTGGCGGTCTACTTGGAGGATTATTTGCAGAGGGTGGAAGGCCACCTGTGGGGAAAGCTTCGATTGTTGGTGAAAGAGGGCCTGAGTTATTTGTACCAAAAGTTGCTGGGACAATAGTGCCTAATAATGCAATCGGTGGTGGTGGTGACAGCGTTACAAATATCATCAATGTCTCAGTTGATGCCTCTGGTAGCTCAGTTCAAGGCGATAGTGGTATGTCACAACAATTGGGTGAGCAAATAGCTGTTGCAATAAAAGCTACACTAGTTGAAGAAAAACGATCTGGAGGTTTATTAGCATAATGGCAACTTTTCCCTCAATCACTCCAGCCTACGGAGAGACACAAACTATAGAGCAAGACAATATTGTTGTTAAGCTTGGTGATGGATATGAGCAAAGATTAGTACGAGGACTTGCAGCAAACAAACGCTATCACATAATTAGTTTAGTTTTTAATATTACACAGGCTCAAGCAAATACAATAAACACTTTTCTTAATGCACGTTTTGACGATCAAGATGCTTTTCAGTACACGATAGGAGGAGAATCCTCTGCTAGAAATTTTAAATGTACTAGAAGAAGTGCGTCTATTCCATACAACGATAGGGTCAACATGAATCTTACTTTTGAAGAGGTATTTGAGGCATAATGGCAATTCCTCACGCTGAACTACAAAAAATAAATCCAAACTCAATTATTGAACTTTTTGAATTGGAACTTGTTGAAGGTTTACACTATGCCACTGGCAATCCCTCAAATGTACCGACTATTTATCGTTTTCACTCTGGTGGCAATATAGATACTTACGCAAATATAGTTTGGCAGACAAATACTTATGAGAGATTTCCTATTGAAGCAAGTGGCTATGAATTTGCTGGAGAGGGCAAGATACCAAGACCTACACTGGTAATGAGTAACTTAGGAGGTATTACAAGACTTGGTTCTGTACTTAGAGTCACAGATTTGTTAACTACTGTGAATTTAGTTACTGCACATAATGATTTATTAGATGCCAAAGTAACAAGGAGAACGCTAACAGCAGATGCCTTAGACGCTAGTAACTTTGCTGGCAATACAAATCCTTTTGGAACACCAAGTTCAGATGAATTTCCTAAAGAAATACATTTTATTGATAGAAAAATACAAGAGAGCAGAGATACCGTATCTTTTGAATTAGTAAACAGGCTTGATATGCAAAATAAAAGAGTGCCAGCAAGACAAGTTACCAGAAAAGATTTTGATGGTGTTGGTACATTTGTAAATTAATTATGAATGAAATTTTAAAAAATGAGGCTATAGCACACGCAAAAGAAGAAGCACCAAATGAGTGCTGTGGATTATTTTTGAAAACAGAAAACGGACTTGAATATTTTAGATGTAAAAATGTAGCTTATGAGTTTGAAATGGGATCGTTTATCATTGATCCATTAGACTTTGCTGATGGCGAAGATAGAGGTGAGATTTTAGGAGTAGTTCATTCTCACCCCCAAAATGTATTGCAATTTTCTGAAGAAGATATTGTAAGTTGTAATGCAGTTCAAATACCTTTTTATCTTGTTTGCCCAGATTTAGATAAAATGATTGTAATTAAGCCAAAAGAAGATGCTTAAAAAAATAAAAGTTTATGGATTTATAAGAAAATATACAGGTCAGAGTGAATTTTTGGCTGATGTTAATTCACCACATGAAGCATTTAGTTTCTTATGGTGCAATTTTAAAGGGCTTGAAGAAAAAATGTATAAACAACTTTTTTGTATAAAAGTTGGAGATAAAACAATAACAAAAAACGAATTGACTTTAAGAACAAATCAAGATATAAAAATTATTCCTTTAGTGCATGGTAATTTTTTTACGTTTATTTTGGGTTTAGGTTTAAAATATGCAGCTAAAAATTATATAAAAAATAAGATTATTCAGACTGTGGTTACTTATGTTGCTTTAAGTATGATAAGTCAAGGTGTAAATAATATACTTTCTCCACAACAAAACACGCAGCAACAGAACAGAGAAGATCCACTTGACCCATCTGCATTGGCTAGTAACTATTCATTTACAGGGCTGACTAATATTTCTCAAGCTGGTATACCAGTTAATTTGGCATATGGAGAAATTTTAGTTGGTTCTATTGTGGTTTCAAATGGTATTGATACAGTTCAAGTGGAGGGTACAAACTAATGAGTATTAAAGAATTTGACCAAAGCACAACCTTTTCAAACCCTGATTTACCTAGTGGTGCATTATCTTCAAAGCAGTTTAATACGATAGTAGAGCTATTGTCTGAGGGAGAAATAGAGGGCAGTGCAACAGCATCAAAAAATGGAATAACAGATAAAACATCTACAGCTTATATAAATAGTTTTAAAAAAGATATTTTCTTAAATCAAACACCGATACTCCAAGCGGCTGCAAGTGTTAGCTCACCTCAAGATAGTGATTTTAATTTTAAAGATGTTGGCCTTGATTTTAGGGATGGCACTGCAAATCAAACTTTTATTTCTGGAATAAAAAATATTGAGACAGAAGTTGGAATAGGTACAACTGTTACTACTTCAAATCCAGTAACACATACAGTTACCCAATCAACAATAAATGCTGTAAGAGTCACATTAAATTTCCCCTCTATGCAAGTCTTTAATGATGAAGGTGGTATAGATGGAACAGAAGTTCGTTTATTAATAAAGGTTATTGAAAATGATGGGACAACTACAACAGCAGTTGATGACACTGTAAAAGGTAGATCAACAAACGCATATTTTAGAGATTATTTAATAAATCTTGCTAGTGGTACTTCATTTCCAGTACAGATCAGAGTTGAAAGAGTAACACCAGACAGTACAGAATCAAGCACTGTTAATGCGTTTAGGTTTAATTCTGCAACAAATATCATAATGAAGCAGAACGCATATCCAAACACTGCTCATACGGCTTTAAGATTTAGTGCTGAAAAATTCCCAAGAATACCTAATCGTGTATATAGGATTAGAGGAATTAAAGTAAAAATACCATCAAATGCAACAGTAAATGCCACTCATGGCAGTCTTTCTTATGCTGGTACATGGGATGGAACATTTAAAGCAAGCAAAGAGTGGTGTTCAGATCCAGCTTGGATTTTATATGATTTGCTTACAAATGATCGTTATGGCTGTGATATTGCTGAATCTTCTCTTGATAAATTTACCTTTAAATCTGTTAGTGAATATTGCGGAGCATTAATTGATGCTGGTAATGGTGACGGAAGCACTGAGCCACGTTTCAGTTGCAATGTAAATATCACACAGCAAGCTGATGCATTCAATATTATAAACGCTTTGTGTAGCACAATGAGGGCTATAGCTTTCTATTCTGCTGGTACAATAGCTATTTCACAAGATGCTGAAGGAAAAGCAACAAAATACATCTTTAATAATTCAAATGTTACTGATAGTGGTTTTGTTTATAACGGCTCAAGTCTAAAAACAAGGCATACAGTTATCAATGTTCAGTACCTTGACATGGTAACTCAACAATTAGATATTGAAACTATTGAGGCTGATGCGGCCACCCAGACTAAATATGGAATAAAAACAAAAACTATAAAAGCTTTTGCTTGTACTTCTAGGGGTCAAGCTGCCAGATTAGGAAAATGGTTTTTATTTAATGAACAAAACTCTGGAGAAAGTTGTGCTTTCACAACGACTGCTGCTGCTGGTGTTTTGGTTAGATGTGGAGACATTATTGAAATTGCAGATTCATTAAAAGCTGGAGTTAGGAGGGGTGGTTTACTTTCTTCGGTAACAAGTACAACAGTTATTGTTTTAGATGATTCAGCCTCAACAGATATACCAACTACAAACAGCCCAACAATTTCAGTTGTTATGCCTAACGGCTCAGTTGAAACTAAAACTATCAGCAATGTGTCAGGAGCAACAATAACTGTTTCTTCTGCATTTAGTACTACACCTAATGTAAACGCACCTTATGTTTTAGAAAGTTCAACTTTAGAAACAACAACATGGAGGGTAGTATCTGTAACTGAAAATGATGATCTTACTTATTCCATATCGGCTCTTGAACATAATGAAGGAAAATATGCTTTTGTTGAAGATGGAACAGCATTACCTACTAGAACAACTACAACTTTAACTCAAATAAAAGATCCACCAGAGGGTTTACAGGCACAAGAAAAAATTGTAATTATTAACAACAAAGCGGTTGCAAAAATTTTACTTGATTGGCAGACGCAACTAGGTGTAAGTAAATATGAAGTTCACTACAGAGTGGATAATGGAAGTTTTACAAAAATTGAAACAGTTTCTAGTGAGGCTGAAATAGTAAATAGTCAGGCTGGTAGATATGAATTTAGAGTATTTTCTTTTAATGGTCTGAATGAGCCAAGTAGGACACCAGCAGAATTAACTTTTGACGCTGTAGGAAAAACAGCACCACCAGCAAATATTACTGGTCTTACTTATGAACCTTTAACAGATAAGCTTGCAAGGCTTAGATGGAATCCACCAACGGAAGCAGATGTGGTCGCAGGGGGAAAAATTTTCATCAGGCATACCCCAGACACTACAGGAAATGGTACTTTTTCAAATGCAACTGACCTTGTTACTGCTGTTGCTGGTAATACAAGTTCTGCTGAAATACCGATTTTAGCTGGAGAGGTAATTCTTAGGGCGCAAGATGATGGAGGGCGGTTTAGTACTGGAGAAACATCTGTAATTATTGACCCACCAGACCCAGTTCCAGCTTTGGTTGCACAAACTAGGAGAGAAGATAACGACAACCCTAAATTTCAAGGTACGAAAGTAAATACAGCTTTTGATAATGTTTCAAATTCTTTAACTTTAACTGGTGTAGGTTTGTTTGATACAATTAGCGATTTTGATGCTGAATCAAGTATTGATTTTGTTGGAGGTGTTGCATCATCAGGTACTTATGAATTTGGCGGCACTGCTGGTGGCACTTTTTTAGATTTAGGTGGAGTCTTTGCTTTAGACCTTAAAAGACATTTAAAATCTGAAGCTATTTATCCAAATGACTTGATTGATAGCAGGGGGCTTATTGATGACTTACAAGATTTTGACGGTACTGGGAGTGTTGATGTTAATGCTATTACTGAAATAAATGTAACTCAAGATGACCCTAGCTCTGGTTCTGCAACTTACGCTGGTTTTCAAACTTTTGCAAATGGTACTTACAGGGGTAGAGGATTTAAGTTTAGAACTACTTTGACTTCAAATGATTCAGCCCAAACAATCAGAGTCACAGAACTAGGTTATACAGCAAGCTTGCAAAGAAGAACAGAATCAGGAACACAGACATCAAGCGGTTTAACTACAGTAACTTTCGATTCTCCTTTTTTTGTTGGGACAAGTTCTCTTTTAGGTGCAAACACGCAGCTTCCATCAATAGGAATAACGGCTAGTGATTTACAGGCAGGGGATTTTTTCACTTTGTCTGATATTACCGCTTCATCATTTAAAGTACAATTCAAAAACAGTTCTGGAGCTTCAGTAAATAGAAACTTTAATTTTACTGCTGTAGGGTTTGGTAAAGGTGGATAAAACAGCTATTATAGAAAAAATTGCTTTAAATTAAATGGCAAGAGTCGATAATACTGGTGGAAATGGTTTCACCGTTGATAATGGTACTGGTCTTGTTGTAAGAACAAAATTAAATCAAATAATTGCTGCACTAAGCACTACCAATCAAGGCTCTGGTGATCCGTCAATCGGTGTTGCAGCCTATACCCAACACATTGATGGTAATACTTTAAAAATTAGAAACGCTGCCAATAATGCTTTTGTAAGTTTAGGTGATGTAAGTCTTACAAACTTTGGTCATGCTTCTTTATCTTCAGAAAATACATTTACGGCAAGAGCAACTTTTAATGTTACATCTTCAATAACTTTACCCTCTGGCACAACGGCTCAGAGAGACGGCAGCCCAGCAGTGGGTATGATACGCCATAATAGCCAGACAAACACCTTTGAAGGTTATAACAACGGTGCTTGGGGTTCATTAAGTGGTGCTAGTGGAATATCAAACGTAGTTGATGACACATCACCTCAACTTGGTGGTAATCTTGATGTTCAAGCAAATGAGTTAAATACATCTACAACAAACGGAAATATAAAAGTAACTCCAAACGGAACAGGATTATTTGAAATAAAAGGAAACACAAATGATGGTACTTTACAACTTAATTGCAATCAAAATAGTCATGGTGTAAAAATTAAATCCCCTGCTCATAGTGCTGGTCAATCATATACTTTGATTTTGCCAGATAACCAAATTGCTGCTGAT
>Ga0209348_1001793_pt1 | contig 10311 bp, 10 predicted proteins | sample ETNvirenome_2_30_FD_184065 | JGI IMG/M metagenome (GOLD analysis project Ga0209348, IMG submission 184065) | Marine viral communities from the Pacific Ocean - ETNP_2_30 (SPAdes) (version 2) | ecosystem: Environmental > Aquatic > Marine > Oceanic | place: Pacific Ocean | collected 2013-06-22 | reverse complement strand
TTGAAGATCTGTTAAATTTGGAAAAATAATCTCTTGCCCTATTCCAAATTTTCTTGTTTTACATAATTTTTTATCACAAAGACTACACATTGGTTGATCATTACATTTATATCCCCAATCTTTTTTCTCATGTTGCTTTGTAATAATATTAACTTCTGTATCAGATAAGGGATACTCCATGGCACTTTCGTTAAATAGTATTATTTTAGATTTCCAATTTTCTGACCATTTAGATTTAGCATAAACACCATAGTGAAATAACGCATTGTTTCTACCTCCTTCACCTATTTTATTTTGTGCCATTAATTCAATACAAGGCGGTCCATCAGAATATGGTGTTTCTGGTCTTTTAATTTTTATTTTATTAATGTCTTCTTGTTTATATCTTTCTTGTAACTCAAAAAAATCTTCTAGTGTAGCACCACCTCCATCATCTTTAAAAGCATATCTTGTAGTATTATCACCATTAAAGTATGGTAAATTCAAAAAATTTCCTGTATCATCTTTCGATTTTAATTCTCTTTGTTTTGGAAAAACCTCAGATCCACCATAACCCAATACCGACCTAATCTCATTTAACTTGTCTTGCATTACTGAAGCAGCGATAAAATCTTTTGTAAACAAAAAAACATGAGCTCCACCAGACTTTGATCGAAACACTATTAAAGGTAGTTTTAATAACTTAATTTTATTAATTAATTTTTTATGATCAAAACCTGCATATGAATCGATATCAATACATCCCCACTTACATTTATTGTCATCATTAATAGGTATGACACCTAAACTCTCCTTACCTTGTAAGTGATTTAACCAATGGTCGTCTGTAATATTTTCTCTTATTATAAAAGATTTACCTTTTATTTTGTTACCATTTGAATTTACTTCTGAAACTTTAGTGACACCGTGAGCTCTATTTAATCCTTGAAATATTTGTTTAAATTTATCTACATCCATAACTTATGCGTGGGCGGTTTCCACTCTCGCTTCTCCGCCCACTACCCGGGATTTTAGTAGTTACCTGTAGAATTTGTTGGCATAGCTTCGTCTGCACCATGCTTAGCCTCTACCTCACCCTTACCTACACTAACTGCAAAGTTTTTAGCCATATCATAGATTGTTTTTTCTGTGACTGGACCAACTTTAGACACATCCCATCCAAACCATGTTCCTTTGTCATTTGACATTTGAACAGTTTTTAGATTGTAAATGTGGCTGTATGTAGGCGGTGTAAACAAACCATTTTTACCTTGCATTCTTAAACCCATCATCATTGAGTTCCATTTTCTACTAACTTTTAATTGAGTAGATTTCATAGAAATCAAAGCCGTTTCTGGATTTTTATCTAAGATCAATACAAAGTGATTAGCAGTATTATCAAGATAATTACCGTTAGGTAATCGATCCTTATAATCTTTTCCTCTAGTGGTTTGGCTAATGATATCACTATCTGCCTCGTGTATCGCAACAGGTGCACCATTACTAGTGCCTCTGTCTTGCCACTCTATGTATTGCCTTTTGTAATGACATGGCACAACATTTATACTGTCATACAATGCATTGGTAACGGTGTTTATTATTTTACCTGGTACCGCACCCTCAACATATTTACCATCTCTTTGATTTACCTCTGGAGATAGTTGTCCCAAAATTTTTAAGAAAGGTAACGCAAGATCGTCTTGCGATATATTTTGAGAACCTTGGTTTGCATCAGCTTCAAAATTTACTGTTGCCAATGCACCTTCTTTTTTATTTGCTACTTGGTTCATGTTTATTTGTTCCTTTTTATTGTTGTTTTATTCTCCGAATATATTCCGAAGATTTCCGTTGGCATTTCTTTACCTGCCTCAATACGCTCACGGACTAGCGCTTTCAGAGTCATGGGTTCAACCTTCATTTTTTGTGTAGGTTGAAACCCATTACTCTTCGCAAGTTCAGCATAATCAGCTGCCTTGTTATCCTCGCCAGAGCCAAAGGATACGGATATCTCGTTTTTGATTATATCCCCTAACCCATTTGTACGAAGCCAGTTATACGCCGTCTCTTCCATAGCTTTGCTTATATGTGCTTTATACGACGTTGAAACTTTTAAATGAGATCCATCATGAAGTTTTAATTCTGCTAAACCCATCTCGGACATCATAGTCGGTATGATATCACCTGAAACTTTTTGTATTTCTGCTTTTGTGCTTTTCATACTTTCTTCTTGATTTTGTAATTTTTTATTTAAAGATTCTAACTTTTCAACTTGATCCGCTAATGAATGTATATTTGTCGTTTTTTTCATTGCATCTTGTTGATCTGCCTCAAAATCAGGCATTTTTATTTTTTGTTTAATCGCCATCTATTTCTCCTTTCTCGTATAAGTTGATTTTAATAGGATAATATCTTCTTTCTTGTTTATCCCATTTTAATAAATTGTATTTACCGTTTGTAATGTCAGAAACAATAGAGCATGCTACTCCTATTATTGCTGGGTCTCCTGTTAATAATAAATGATCTCCCTCTTTAAAATCTTTCAAACCTTTTCTCAGTTTGTAAACTAAGGGTCCTGGAGAAAATATCATTTGAGAAAACTCTGGTAACACAAATCTAAAATCACCATAACGAGAGGCACCCATAATATTTATTTTTGGATTACCCGCTTGTGTTCCTGCTATTTCTTGTATTACATATACAAAAGATTTTTTTCCAACGACTTTTTTGTCATTTATAACTTTCATGATTTACAATATAACAATCCTATAATCTATGTCAACAGCATTTTAAAAAATAATTGTTGAATCCGAATCACCAAATTTACCTTTTGGTATGACATTAAATGCTAAAGAGTATCTGTCCATATTTGATTCGTTTTGCATTATTTTGTGTCTTAATTGACTAAAAAAAATAATTAAAAAATTATCTTCAATATTGATAGTCCATTCACCAGAGTTAAAAATATTATATTCTGTTGGTAGTGTATAAAATTGACTAATATTGTCATTAAAAAATTTTATATTAAAACCTGCATTACCTTTTGGATAGTAAACCCCACTCAACCATGAATTAGAGTGATTATGAGAATCAGAAAATGACTCTGGTTTAGCTTTAGTTAACCAAGAATTATATATTCTATAATTAACATCATTCAACTTAAGAACGTCTTTAATTGTTGAATTTAAGGCATTGTTTATCTCTGTATTAAGATCCTCATATTTTTTCAAAATATTTAAATCTTTACCAATAAAAACATTACCTCTACCAAAAGGTCTAAATTTTTCTTTTTTAAATTCTAAACTTAAATCTTTAGTTAGATTTAGTTTATATATAAATAGTGTATTTGCGCATATAGGCACAGTATATAGTAACTTCATTATTTTTTCTTTCCTACTTGACAAATCATATAATATCCTTTACTTAATTGTCAACAGAAAGATGAATTATAAATTTAAAACAAAGCCATACAAGCATCAGTTGACTGCTTTAGAAAAGTCATGGAATAAAGAAACCTATGCCTATTTTATGGAGATGGGTACAGGTAAAACAAAAGTATTAATAGATAATATGTCCATGCTTTATGATAAAGGTAAGATAGATGGTGCTTTAATTATAGCTCCAAAAGGTGTTATCAAAACATGGTATGAGCAAGAGATACCAACACATTTACCTAATCATATTAATAATGTAACAGTTTTATGGCAACCTAATATGACTAAAAAATATCAAGAAAAATTAGATAGTTTATTTGAAGTAGGTCATGATTTGCATATTTTAATAATGAATGTAGAGGCTTTGTCTACTGATAAAGGTGTTAATTTTGCAACTAAATTCTTAAATTCACATAAAACATTAATGGCCATAGATGAGTCTACAACCATTAAAACACCATCTGCTAAAAGAACAAAAAATATTATTAATTTAGGTAAACATGCAAAATATAGAAGAATAATGACAGGCTCACCAATTACTAAAAATCCATTAGATTTATATAGTCAATGTGAGTTCCTTGATCCATGGTTGTTGAACTTTCAATCATTCTATGCTTTTCGTAATAGATATGCCGAAATGAAAACAATGCATTTAAAAGGTAGGTCTATTCAAGTTGTGGACTCATTTCAAAACCTAAGTGAGTTATCCGATAAAGTAAAAGGTTTTTCATATAGAGTATTGAAAGAAGATTGTTTAGATCTCCCACCAAAAAATTGGATTAAAAGACATATTGTATTATCAAAAGAACAAAGAAAAATTTATGATCAAATGAAGAAAGAAGCTATGGCTATATTAAATGGTAAAGTTACAACCACCATGACTGTGCTAACTCAGCTTATGCGATTACATCAAATTACATGCGGACATTTTACATCTGACGATGGTGGAGTGCAGCTAATACCAAGTAACAGAATAAATGAACTCATGGACATATTAGAAGAGATAGATGGTAAAGCCATAATATGGGCTAACTATCAAATGGATATTCGTCAAATAATACAAAACGTAGAGTCTAAATATAAAAAAGGATCTATTGTTGATTATTATGGACTTACACCTCAAGATCAAAGGCAAGATAATATACGTAAATTTCAGTCCGACCCTAAGTGTCGATTTATTGTTGGAACGCCCTCTACGGGTGGCTATGGGATAACTTTAACGGCTGCAAACACCGTAATTTACTATTCTAACGGATATGACCTAGAAAAACGTTTACAATCAGAAGACCGTGCACACCGTATAGGACAGAAAAAAAATGTAACTTATATAGATATTATTGCAGAAGATACTGTTGATGAAAAAATTGTAAAAGCTTTAAGAAACAAAATTAATATTGCATCTGAAGTTATGGGTGAGGAGTTACGAGATTGGATATAGTTTTTTATACCAGGCAGCCACAACATATCTTATGTTTTGTTCAACAGTATTAACACCGTGTTTGTAATACTGTCCATTAAAAAACAAACCTCTACCCATCTTTGGTTTAAATATAGTGCCCTCTTCAAAATAAGTTTGACCTCCTTCAAAATTGTCATTTAAATAAACAATAGAGGATAAAATTGTATGATTTTTTGCCATGTCAAAATGTAAACCTTGTTTTGAACCTATTGGCCATTTTACTATCTCAAACCAATCTATTTCAGCATTAAAATCTTTTGAAGTTTCGTTAAGTTTTAATTTTAAATGATGTACTTTAGGGTCATTTTTAAGTAATTCTAAAGGATAAACATCTCTAAATTTTTTTGCAAATTTTTCATTTTCTTTATAAAAATTTATAAGATCGTGGCACTCTACTTGTGATAAAAAATTATCAACAATTATTGTTTTCATATTAAATCTACAGCATTACCTATAATAGGTTTATATCTAGTCTTACCATCTTCTTTATATGCTCTTAATAATTGTTTACGTGGACTCTCAGCAACCCAAGAGCAGTGAACCCATCCTGAATTTGGTTCACCAGGAGTATAGAACTCAAGGATCATTTGATCCCAATCTAAGTTATCTTTGATCCAGTCAAAGACCTCAGCATTGCTCGTGCCCAGACATTCGAAGTCGACCGCCTCAGCTTTGGTATGTTGAGAATTTAATGAACTACCTATCTTTACACACAACTCGGGGCTACGAAAGCAGCTGGTCACCGTTACTCTGCCGAAATGGTCACGTACCGGTTGTAGAATATTTTCACAAAGTAGTTTTAATTTTTCTATTTGATCTGCGTTAGGATTATTATCTATGCCCAGCCTAATAGCTGTGTCTGATTTAATAAGCTCTGCCAAGCTGAAGTTCCGTGTAAGCTTCATTATTTTGTTAATAACATAAATATCATATTGGCCATTCCCATAATTAGCATACCTGCTGATACCAATACAATTTTTTCAAGTCTATTTATTTGTGACTCTATTTTATGTATTTTATCATGAGTTTGTTTTTGCATAATTCTGCAAAGCTTTTCATGATCTTCTATTTTTTGTAATGCGTTTTTTGGCATTATGTTCTACTCGCTATTATTTGTTCTTCTGGAGATAGTAATGCTCTCTCAGTGCTTGTCAAATTTTGCATAATACCTGTAGGTGCTTTTGCAAATAAATTAGGATTAATATTTGGTGTATTAGTAGCTTGTACATTAGATTGTGGAATCATAGATAAATCTATTCTAGGTTCATTTCTATTAAATAAACCTCTTAATTGTGTCACATCTTTTCTTTCCATTTCAGTATCATTCTGTGTTCTTGAAGGCACTGGTGTGCCATCATCAGGCAATATAAAAACACTACCACCTAATTTAGCTAATATAACTGCAGCAGCTTTACTACTCATTTTCATCGTACTTAACTTTACTAAATCTGATAGAGCAGCAGGGTTTAATAAAGCATTTGCTATTACTCTATTAGATGCAGCTTGAAAAATTCTTCTACCTGCAGTAAATACCCTACCTGCTAAAGTAAATTGACCTAATCTTGCTCTAATTAAATCTGTTAAAGCACTTCCAACAACTCCTTGTTGTGCTGTAGGTGCAGCTCTACTTGATATTTGAACAGCTCTATTTAAAAGTTCTAAATCTTTTACATATTTATCTCCAAACACTTCTTTTAAAATAGTTTTATAACCTCTTTCTCCTCCCCCTCCATTTAAATATCTATCAAAAGCAGGAGCATCTAATACTCTATCTACACTTAATTTATCAGATCTTTTAAAAATTCTTTCATTTAAATCAGATAAAACATCTCTTTGAAATTTTTTGTATACATCTGGGTTTTTTACTAAAATATTTTTTAAAGTTTTTACCTCACCTACATTACCAGGTTTATATATCTTATTAAAAATTTCTTGAGGTGATGCATTTAAAAGTTTGCCTTCAAAAGATCTGTCTAATTGTTTTTGTACATTTGTAAATAGTTTATTAGTTTTCTCAATATTAGCTTGTAAACCACCTATTCTTTTTATTTTATTAAATTCAACTTCGTTAAAAAATACTTTTAAAGGTTTTTCATAATCTCTTATAAATGCATTGTGTCTAGTAAGATTAGGTCTACCTTTTTCAAAAACTTTTGTTTTATAAAAATCAAATATGGAATTTTTATATGCATTTAAAGCTTCTGGAGATTTATTTATAACTTCAAAAACTTCTCGTGCTGCCTTACCATTTCCTACTCCTTTTTTAAAAGTTGTTAAAAAAATGTCTTCATCTGCAATTTTTAAAACATTTCCTACATCTATGCTTGTTAATTTAGATATTATATCATTATTTAATAATTCTTTGTTACTTCTAACTAAATCATTGAATTTTTGTAATTCGTCTAAGTATGCAGAACCTGCATCCTTTTTAACCTGTTCTGTTATTGCACCTTTAAGAGCTTTTAACCTACCAACATCTACAGACTCACCAGCTGCTAAACCTAGCTCTTGATTTCTTATTTTATTTCCTAAAGCAGATATTGTTTCTCTTGCATTTTTTAAAGGAATAAAACCTTTAGGGTTTGTTAATTCTTGAATCATATCTGGTTTTAGAACACCTTCAGTGCCTACTGTTTTAATAAAAATTCTTTTATCAGCATCTGTTAACTCATTTATTTTTTTAGCTATTATGTCAGTATTTATAGTTCGTAATCCAGCTGCATTATCTAATTCTTTTGCAGCCAGATTAGCTTGAGATTTATAACTTTTACTTAAGTCTTCGATAATTGATCTAAATTGAGCACCTGTAACTTTTTCACTTCCGTCAGGTAATTTAAAAATTTTTTTAGTTAATAAATCTTCACTAGCTTTTTGTTTGTTTACAATATTTTTTACGATATCATTATTTCTTCTATCTAAAACTTCTTTAATAACTACACCTGTGTCATAAGCAGAGCCTGTAGTATTTCCAAATTCTTGTTTTAATAATTTAAAATATTCATTTAATGCCCCTGCTTGTTTTTCTCCAAACTCTTGGAACTCTGCAGTTTTTCCAAGTCTTCTTACATTTTCAAATGATGATTGCACAGCTAATAAATCTTTATCATCTGCAGCCTCTGCTAATGTAAATTTTAATCTTGATTGTGTTCCTGCATCATCTAATCTTTGATTTATTTGTTTTGCAACATTGTCTGCTTCTAAAACTCTACCTGATTTTGCTAGCTCTAATCCCTCCCCAACTGATTTAAAAAGTCTACCTTTTATAACATTATTTGCACTTTTAATTAATTTACCTGCACCTAATCCTAAAAAACCTGCTCCTGCAGATATACCTGCTGTTTTAAAAGCCTCATTGAATAATTGTGCATCTGTTAAATCCTGATTTATGTCGTAAAGTTTTTGACCTAATTTAAGTCTAGCATATTCACCAACACCTGCAGCTAAAGCACCCGCAGTTATACCTGCAGGTAAATTACCTCCAGAATAAACTGTCCCCACTACACTAGCTGCTATATCAGGTATTATAACTAAAGCATCTCCACCTAAATCTGCAAAATCCCCCATATCAAAACCTGGTGCATCAACTAAAGCATATTGTTCTGTTCTCGGATTAAAGTATTCTAGTTTGCCAGTGTTAGGACCAACTCTAACATCTATATCCCTATCAAACTGTTTTGATAATACGTTTTTAATAGCTAATGCTTTTTGTTCTTGGTTATATCCCAACGATGCACCAAACCTAGCTTTACTAGATGCTGGATCATTTATTGAAACATTTGCTTGTTTTGCAATATCTGACGTGGTTGGTCTGAAAGTAGTTTCTGATTCAAAAGCACCTCCAAATTCATCATCTGGAAATGCAAAATCTGTATAAACATCTTCTGCTCTTTCTGCAGCAATTTCAGGAAACATCCTTTTAAAATAATCAGATTCATCTAAATCTGAATAATGTTTTTTATAAAATGCTTCAGCTAATTTTAAATCTGGTATATCTTTGTATTCAGGATATTTTTGTCTAAGTTTTTTTAAAGACATGTTTACTCCTATAAATAATCTCTTATACCAGCAGGATCATCATCTACAGTTGTTGAATCAGTTTGTGAACCTTTTGTGCTCTTTTTTTTACTCGTGCCTGTTTTAAAATAATCATCTGGGTTTAATCCATAACCTTCAATTTGTCCTCTTGCAGCAATTACCTCATCATCAAAAATTTGATTTAATCCTGCTATAAAAGTTTCTCTCGATTGACCAAATCTTATTCTATCTAATTGTCTTATAATATCACCCTCTGAAAGTTTTGGATTTCCAGGCTCTTTAATTTTTGCTAATTGATAAGCCAAATTAATTACAGAACCTTTTAATCTACCAAAATTAGCCGCTCCTTTTGTAATACCTTTACCTTCTAAATATTTATCTAATTTTTCTGATGTATTAATATCAAAATCTAAACTATTTTCATTAAAACCTAAAGCTGATGAAGCTTGTGCTAATTGATCAGAGAAACCTTCTAAAGCAGTATATATACCCGCTACAGCTCCAGTAGGAGAATTTTTAACTCTTTCAATCATATCATCTTTAAGCCTACCAACTGTATTAACACTAGATACTATTTGTTGTGCAAGTCTTTGATCCTCTAATCTTTTATCTCTTTCACTAACTGGTACTTGACTTAAAGTTTGTGAGTCTGCATCAAAAGTAAATGCCATCCTATTATCTGGTGGAATTATATTAGGGTTATTTAAGATTTCCTCTGTTGTAAAAAAACCTCTTTTACCAGTTGTTCTATCAACACCTTGTCTTAATGTTTGTTTTTGAGGTTTAGCTAATTGTAATGCTAAATCTCTAGCAAATTTATCCTCTATTTCTTTTTCTCTAAGTTTAGCTGCTTGAAAAGTTTTAAAAGGTTCTTGAGCTGCAGTTGCAGCAGTTTGAAATATATTCTGTCCTCCTGGTTGTGATAATAAATTTAAACCAAACTGTGTTAAAAATCCTGGTAATGCAGTGGGCATTAATCTAGAAGTATCTATCTTAGGTGTTACATCCTCTCCTTCTTTATACATTTGTCTTGGTTTATCTAGTCCTGATGTAATACCAGTCCCTGATGAACCACCCATTCTAAACATTGGTCTTTTTAATATTCTGTTCATATTATCTAGTTAAACCGTATATTCCTGCTAATGTTGTACCAACACCAAGAGCTGTTTGTAGTGGTGTAGGATTTGGTCTTATAGACTGTTGAAACTGTGCTGGATATCCACCCATTAATCCAGTAACTTGTGCAGCAAATCTATCTAACTGTTCTTGAGGTTGGAATGTTGCTTGTCTTACTGCCTCTCTTTGTGCATCAAGTTGAGCTTGTGCCTGTGCTTGGTTAAGTGCTCCTAATCTTCCTAAAGTAGAAACATCTTGACCTTGTAAACCTTGAACAAGTGATGCTAAACC
>Ga0209348_1001792_pt1 | contig 10313 bp, 14 predicted proteins | sample ETNvirenome_2_30_FD_184065 | JGI IMG/M metagenome (GOLD analysis project Ga0209348, IMG submission 184065) | Marine viral communities from the Pacific Ocean - ETNP_2_30 (SPAdes) (version 2) | ecosystem: Environmental > Aquatic > Marine > Oceanic | place: Pacific Ocean | collected 2013-06-22 | reverse complement strand
TAAATAGTAAATGTGTATAACCATCTTCATGATTTAACATTTCAGCAACACATAGATTTCTACCTTGAGTAACTAAAGAAGATTGCATTAATGTAAAACTAACAAGTATTTTTCTCATCAAACAATCTTGTTGAAACTTTAATACTGCTTGACAATAATGCATGGAGACGTTGCCATGCACAGGTGTGCAGACCATAATTTTATATGGTGATCTATCAGCTGGTTCAGATAAATCTATTACTTCTACTGTTTTTTGTTTTTCAAACCAGATAGGTTTATTTGGGTTTTGCACTAATTACTCCTTTTAAAAATGTTGTCCATTGCATAGCAATTTTATTCCAGTTGTAATAAATGTGTGCGTATCTAGATTGTGAATCTAAATGGTCGTGTATTTGTTTTTGATCTAACGTGTGTGATGCTTGTTCTATACCAAAACCAAACTTCTGTGCAAGTGCTCTGTGATTAGAGTCGTATGGTATATACATTGGAAACTCTGCACCCGTTTCATACAAAGCACCTAAGTCATCAACAATGCAATATAAACCTGCAGCCATACACTCAAGTAAAGATATACAAGATGTTTCTTCAAAGATACTAGGATACACATACATATGATAATTTTTTAAATTATCTTTTATGTATTGATTAGGTCTATAACCTAAATAATTTACGTTAGGTAATTTATGGGCTTGTTCGTAAAGCTCTTTATATTCATGATCGTTTTGATCATAAAAATCTTTACCGTAAACTTCTGTAGACGAATATACATCTAAAGTAACCAAAGGATTTTTTACTAGTTGCATTGCACCTAACAATACAGATAAACCACGCCAAGGAGTATTTTGATGTATTATTTTTATAGGCTGACCTTTTTGATATGGTTTAGCTTGCTCTATTTTATCAATACCGTTTTTAATAACTACACATCTATTTGTAGGTATATTAAAATTGTATCTAAATTTTTCGTACGTCCAATGTGAATTAAAAACATACCAGTCATACTTATTATGATTAGCTGGGTTTTTAAACCAAGGAGCTAAGTTAGGTTGATCGTAAGAGTTTTTTTGCCAAAGTATATTTGGTTTAGTTGCATGCAACGGTATTTTTTCAGGCACCGAGGTACAAATCTGTACTTGATCTAATAAATTTTTATCTACGTATTTTTCTAAATACTCAAATTGTAGTTCTGTTCCACCCTTAGGGTTTTGGTTTCTTATTATCATTCATCACTTTCTGGAAGACTTCTAAACCTTGGTTAGTTACTTGCACAGTAACGTCTTGTACAATATCAGGTCCTTCTTTCTTCTCTTTATATGTTTCACCAGTTTTTGTATTTCTATATGTTACTATAGTTGTACAATCGATCTTTGGTAAATTATCCGTTTTCATTCTCTCTATTTATTAAAGCATAACTTATCAGGCCTTGTATTGTATTACTGCCTGTAGCTGCTTGTACAGTTATAGCATCTCCTGCTTCTAAATTCAAGCCTTGAGGTGTGGCATTTACTTGCGATTTAGCAGCCACCTCATCTCTAAAAAATTCGTATTCTGTGCTAGAGTCGGATGAGTCAACAAAATTCATCTGTACCAGAACACCTGATGATGCATCATTGTTTGCACAATATACACTTTTAACTATAATTGTTCCATCCGTAGGGCAAGTAAGCACTGTAGCTTTACCCGTGCCAGATTGTTTAAAACCTTGATTTTTATAAAATATACTCACGATAGAAAGTAATTAAATGCATCCTGTTCATTTTTCAAGTCTTGTTGAAAAGAAAAATTAAGTTGTTGTTGTAAAGTATTTAAAGACTCTAGTATCTGTCTTTGATTTTCTACATCGTATTCTTGTTTTGGTTCAGGTATGTAATTTGTTACTTTAGCCATTATTCTTCTCCATACTCCATATCACCAGCCATAGCTCCAGGTGATGAACTATAATCTCTACCACCGCTTGCAGCTGCTGCTTTTGCAGCTTCTCTGCTACCATATCCTCCATAACCTGTTTGAGAAGATTCTCTTATACTATCAATCATACCTCCAGAAGTATCAGGATCTAAACCAAATTGTTCAAAACGTTCTTTTAAACGTTTTTTACTAAAACTTTTATCAGCCGCTGCTCTTCTTAACATGTTTGATAAACTTTTTGCATCTCTTCTATACGCTATCATAGGTTGTGAGTAATATCCACCTAACGCATTCATTCTATTTAATTGTTCTGGTGTGTATCCACCAACACCTATAGTTGCAGGTCTATACATTGGAGAGTCTCTAAAGTCTAACATAGATCCTAAACCTTGTAATGCTTTTATAGGTGAAAACTTTTGTAAGAATTCAAATAATTTAGTAATACCTGTTTTTTCTTCAGGTCTCGAAAAATCTTTTTTATCAGTAAATCCTTGAATATTATCTATACTTGTTCCAAAAGGAACTGATGATACATTTTGTGCTGCTGATGATGCAGTAATGCCTGTTGGAACCATTCCTAATTGTTGTTTCATTAAATAAGTTGGACTTATATAAGGTTCAGTTGCTACATTAGGCACAGCACCAGCATTATTAAATTGATTAAAAAGTCTCTCTCCAACGTTAAAAGGTAAACCACTACTTGTATCTACAGGTACGGTTGAAATTGTGCCATCACGGTTTAGTAGGATATCAAACCCAGGTGTATTCGATACTTTACTCGCTACATCACCAGCAAGTTTTAATCCTATGTCCGGTTCCGCTGCGCTTGCTGAACTAAAAATACTAAAAATACCTTTTTCAGGTATTGCTTTTTCTGCATCAGCAACAGCTTTAAATTTTGCATAATTAGCATCTCCAAGAACAAATTGAGAAGTTGGATTTTCTTCATATTTTTGTTTAAATCCACCCATACCCATAACACCATCGTATTGTTGTTTTTCAAGAGGCGTCAATTGATTGTATAAATCTTGTGCGGTTATTTCAGCCATTATCTTCTACCATCCGGTTGTGCGTCTAATCTTAGTGTGCCGTATCTCCAGGTTTCACCTGTACCATCGTTTTCTATCTTTACAGATACAAGTCTTCCTCTGGCTCTAGTATCTACCTTATCAGTTGTTGACGTAACTGTAAAGGGTCCAAGAGGAGAACTTACAGCCACATCGTCTGGATATGCGCTGACTAACAATGTTACTTTAGCGTTACCAGTTTGATATTTAAAGTCAGGTATAAATCGTCTAACAGCCATGAAAAACTCACCATCTCCCCTGTAATCTGCAATACCGGTCGCTTGACCTAAAGCACTACGTCTAGATGTTATATCCCAATCTCCAGATCTTATAAATGCAGGAATAGCTGTGGTTGCTGTACTAGTAACTTGATCTGTTCCAACTTCGTGTTCATAATAAATACTAGCTCCGTATTTATTTGTAATTCCTAATATGTCAGGAAAAACTGGTGTTAATGTATCATCGTAATCTGTAGCGTAAGGATTATCAAATACGCTTTGATCTTGATATGTTGTTCTATCTAGAGACGATGTTGTCCAACAATTTTCAGAATAATTATATGTTACACATCTATCAATTTGATCAGATCCATCTTTTGGATAAAACCAATTTACTTCTGTATATAAATTATTTGACCCTGCAAAGATAACATCTCTTGAGTTAAAATTTAATCCAAGATTATCTCCGTCTGTGCTAAATACAAAATCTTCTACAAGAGATGGTAACGATTTTACTGTACCATCAAATGCAAAAAATCCACCCTGCGATCCCATCCAAAACACAGCACCATTAACAAAGGTCGCTGCATGTTGACCTATACATCCACAGTTAGTACCAACTTGTCTAACACTAAATGTAAATGGTGGACCTACGAATTGAATAACATATGCAGCAAGATCAGTTATAACAAACACATAATCTTTACCTTGGAGCGCTGCTCTTATCTCATTTCCTGTATCTAATCTAAACGTACCAGCAGTGTTGGTGGCTGTCGGTGTATATGTATTTAAATCTTCTTGATTAGAAAATCTTACAAACATTGGATCTTGTGTTGTCGTATCACCAATAGTTGTTTCAGTTCCAAAATGAAACAAATGTCTATCTCGATCTGAAACTAATGTAAATCTAGTAGCAGTAGGATTGTTAGTAGTTTGAAAATTAGATGTGGTTAACGACGCTCTTATTGTTCGTGGATTAGATGCGCCTGCATTCCATGTAAAAGTTTTACCATTAAATATAGTTGCAACTAATACTTGACCAAAGTTATCAAGACTCCAGTTTCCTGGATCCAGAGTCACATCACTAGTTGCTCTAGCTGTTCCCCATGTAGATGCTCCCCACGTTGATGTACTCCAACCATAACCAGTTGTTTGAGTTGTTGGTCCCACTTCAACATATGGATTAACAGTTACAGCACCAGCCGCTGTCATACCAGTGCCTCCTTCAGCACGTGAAGCTTGCACTGTAAATTTATCTACGTCGGGTACAGTTAATATTTCATATGGTTGTTCTAATTCAGCCGCTGTAAAATCAGATGCCCCTGTTACAGTCACTGATGAAAGAGTTACGTATCTTCCAACAGCCAAACCATGCGAACCTTTATTGATAGTCACTGTTCTAGATGCATTAACAGTTGTTAAAGTGCCTCCAGTGATAGCTGTATCTAAAGGAGTAATATCAAAAAAATCATTACCATAATACAGAAATAAACCTTGAGATGTTCCAATTGCAGAATATTTTTCACCTGCAAAACTTGAAAATGCAACTTGAGCTCTGGCAGCTCCTGGTAAAGTTTTATTAGCTGCTGTTAGTTGTAACCAACCACCTATTTTTTCTGGTAGTCCATATCTAAATCTAACAAAATCACCATCAGTCCATTGACCTTCTGCCCCTGATTCTGTATCTTGTTTGTTAAATCCAGCCTTGAATTTTAATTTCTGTAGCATATAGTAGCTTATATATTAGTTTTTTACAGAATGAAAGTCGGAAAATGGTAGAATTTATAGACAAAGATCCAAGATTATCACACAGTCAAAGTATGTGTATAACATATCCTAGAACTGTTTTAATAACATTTGGAAACTATCCTTACGTAGAAGATATACACAATTTTACTATAGAAATTAAAAAAAATTTAATTGAAGAAGAAGGATACGCATCAAATGTAAAAGGAAAAAAAACAGATTGGGATGCTTTTAACGATCATCCCTTAACTACAAAATTTATTAATTATTGTATAAACAAACACCAATTATCTGATCAGAAACTGTTTCAATATTTTTATGAGAAGAAAATAATTACTAATTGTTGGGGAAATGAATTAGGTAAAAATGATTATGTTCAACTTCATGAGCACAACTGTTATCATTGTATTTTATATTTAACAGAAGGAATGCCTTTATGTTTACCAGAATTAAATATAAGAATAACTCCAAAACCTGGAGATTATTATTTCTTCCCTCCTTGTATACAACATTATGTTGATACTAATATTGAAGATACTAAAAGATATTGTATTGTCATGAATATAAATGAAAAAACTAATTGGAAAAAAGAAAGAGAATTATTCTTTTTAGAAAAGAAAAAACATGAACGAAAAAACAGTTAACATAACAAATTTTATAGGGATATACGATAACTACATTACAAAAGAAGATTGTAATAAAGCCATACAATTGTATGAAAATCAAAATAAATTTAATCAAACCATTAATAGAATAGCTTTTGAAAATGCATCTGTTTTACAAAAACAAGACCAACAGTTTTTTGCAGCTAATAATAACATTGATGTTTGGTGGGAGTCATTAAAACCTATGATGTTAAATTTTGATTTAGCTTGGAATCATTATGTTACAAATGTAGGAGCTAAAGAAGCTTATGATGGAATTCCTTTTCATTTTACTTCTTTAAAGATTCAAAAAACCTTGCCTACAGAAGGATATCATGTTTGGCATATTGAACATGGTAAAGGATTTGACAATGAGCCTAGAGCTTTTGTTTTTACCATATATTTAAATGACGTAGAAGAAGGCGGAGAAACAGAGTTCTTACATTTTTCAAAAAGAGTAAAACCTAAGACCGGTAGAATAGTTATTTGGCCAGCTGCTTTTCCATATCTTCATAGAGGTAATACACCTTTGTCGGGTGAAAAATATATTTTAACTTCTTGGATGATGTTAAGAGGAGTATGAACAAATACATTAATTGTATTAATTATTTAATTTCTAAAAAAACTCAAGAAATTTCACATCATGATAAAAGTCTTTTTCAACATTTAGTCAATGTATACAATAAATTAAGAAAATGGGAGCGTGAAGAAGACTTATGCTATGCAGGTTTATTCTATTGTATCTATGATAAAATAGAAACGGATAGATCTGTTATTAAAAATTTAATAGGACCTAAAGCTGAATCTTTAATTTATCAATATAAAGAAAACAAAACTACAAATAAAAATACAAGAATAATTCTTCTCGCTAGTAAGCTAGATCAAGATATGATTTTAGTCTTTGATGACTACCTAGATAAACAGGACATTGATACTAATTATTTTTATTTTAAAGATCGTGTGGATTGGAATTTTTCAGGTTTTGGAAGAACACCTATATGGAGAAAATTTAATTACATAGTAAAGTGTAAAAATAAAATAGAAAAAAGATTAAAAAATCACACTGAAAACATATTAAAAAATATACATATATTTGATTTATTAAAATCAGAAAGAACATATGCTAGTGCTAATCCTTATGGAACTATTCATGAGTCACATATAGACTATGAAGAAACCTTAGAATCAAAAGGAGGTATCACAGTTATGTATTATTTAAATAATTTTTGGGACTTTAATTTCGCAGGAGAAACTGTTTTTTATAATAAAAATACTCAAGACATATTAAAAAGTGTTCTTCCCAAACCTGGAAGAATAACTGTTTTTGATGGCAGTATAGAACACTGCGCTCGAGAAGTAAGAAGAGATGTTAATGATTTAAGAATGGTCTTAACTTTTAAATATAAAATATTTTTAGATTAAGAAGAGGAATAAGAAGTAGGTCTTGGACCTAATCTAGCTATTTTATCTGCTTCTGTTTCAGCAATTTCATTGCCTTGATCATCTACAAGTTTAGCGTTATCCCAATTAGATTGTAATTGAGTCAAGTGAGTTGAATCCCATCTACTAGTAAAATCTGTAAAATCACCTAAGTTAGCATTCTCCCAAGTAGAATGTGGAGTCTCATCTCTGTATTCTACAGTATCATTAGGATTTGCAGTTCCATATTGAATAGCCCATATGTTAGACCATTTAGCTAATCCCCAAAAATCATCGTCACTAATTTTATATCCAATTCCTTCCTCAGCACCTTCAGCGTAGTTTTTAATTACCATCTTATCGTCAAATACTACTGTCCATTGTGAATTTGTTGCCATAATTTCTCCTAAGTTTTAATAATATAAATAATTGTTAAGTAAGGTTGTATAACCGAAGTTGAATCACCTGTAAAAGTTGCACTCATATTGTGCGAGTGCCCTTGACCAGACCCTGTTGATAGAACTATATCACCTCTAGGTGATACGTTAGCACTAGTAGCGTACGGTACAGAAACCTGAGTACCATTCGTGTTTCTAGTTCTAGCTTCGTGAGTGTGAGAAGCAAGTTGTGCTGTTGATAAAGTTGCGTTAGCTGTTGATCCTCCAACGTTTCCAGTTGAAGCCACAGTATTCGCTCCACCAGTTGATGCTAAAGCTTTAGTTCCAGATTTACCCATTGCTACGTTATCTTGTAGGTCAGGTAGTTTAAAAGTAGTTGCGCCATCTCCAGCTCCGTAAGTTGTTCCTACGATAGCAAATAAAGCAGAATAAGTTGATCTTGAAACTAATGCACCATTACATTCTAAGAAACCTGTTGGCACTGAAGAAGAAGACCACGGCACAATAGTAGCCGTAGGAATTCCTTCGATACCTGTAAGGTCTGCACCAGAAAAATTGTATTTTGTAGCTTCGTAATTTGACATCTATTATTTCTCCTTGTACGTCCAACCAGTTGTTGCATCTCCAGAGAAGACTAAACAAAAAGCTGCGCCTTGTGTATTAACTGTAAGATCTGACGCTGCATTAGCTATATTAGATCCATTTCTACCAACAGTCAATGCATTACTATTGAAATCATAACCTTGATCGACAAATGAAACTTCATCTCCAGTAGCAGGAGAAGCAGGTAGCGTTATTGTCACTCCCCCACCATTTGTATTTACTAAAAGTTGAGCACCAGCTTGAACTGTTTCAGCTGCTGAAACTACTCTCCAGTTTCTTTGCTCAGATAATTTTACAACATTTGTACCATCAGAATATAATACATAGTTATTTCCTTCACATAAAAGGACTCCTGTACCTGATGATGTTTTAAAAGTTAAAGTGTTTCCTGCATGATCACATGCGTTTTGTACGTTATAAACTTTTTCAATTGAATCTGGAATGGATACTGTTCTGTTTGCTGCTAAAGTTCCTGTTAATTTAATAACATCATTTTTACCATTTGATAAAGCACCGTTTGTAAAAGTTAAAGATCTATTAGCGTTAGTTAAGTTAAAAGTTGTAAAACCACCAATAGCTTGTTCTAAAATAAGTAAGTTTGTATTTGTAATTTGACCCCAAGTTCCCGAGTTTTCACCGGTTGCTTGTACTGTGAGTTTTAGGTTAGCAGATGTTGAATTCGCCATTTTTTAATTCCTTATACGTTCATTTTATTAAAAATATGAGTTTCTGTCAAACTCATTATGCAGCCACCTCTGTCCATCCTGGAGGTGTTATAGGCGCTGAACCTGTATCAACTTCGTTCCAGATTAAAGCACTACCAGATCCTTGGTTCATAGTCAAGCTTAAACCTGTAACTTCAATATCTATATGAATTGCAACAGAAACTGAAGCTAATTGATTGTTTAATGGAAAACCTGTTGGTACAATATTTTGACCCGGAACACCCGCAGCTGTTCCTAATCCTGCTGTCATTGCAATACCTGTTGGTGTTGCACCTGCACCAGCTTGACCTACAGCTGTTCCTAAATTTAAAACTGCTAAATTACCTGTAACAGAAGCATCTGGTGCTGGATCTACATTACCTAAAGTTGCTTGTGCTACGTTTAAAGTATTAAGAGTTAAAGTGGCTGTACCTGTGGCTGCTAATGTTCCAGCAGCCGCTGTCATTGCAATACCTGTTACATCAACGTTTGCAAACTGACCTTCAACTCCCCACGCATTAACGTTCCAACCTTGTCTACCCCAACCTGTTTGGTTAAATGCATCTATGGTTCCAAGACCCATAGACATTGCAATACCTGTAGCCATTGCATCAGGACCAGCATCGGCTATTCCTAAGGCTGAAGTTATTGCATTACCAGTTGGAAATACTTTTGTTTGAATATCAACTGTTACAGAATTAAGAGTAGTTGTAATAAGTTGATTGTTATTTGTAGATGGGCCAGTAGATACATCAATAGATGCTACGGCAGTTCCTAAAGTAGCTGTAACAGCGTCACCAGGAGCTATAAGATTTCCTGCAATACCCCACGCAAAATCATTCCAGCCGGCTCTACCCCAACCAGTGTTGATTTCACCAACAGTTGTTTCATCACCTAAAGATGCACTAAGGGCAATACCCGTAACTGTAAAAGTTGGGTCTGCTAAATCATTCCATTGGTTTTGACCCCAGACACCGGCACCCCAAGTTCCTGATCCACTCATAGGAGTTTACCTCCTACGATTAACCAGAGATCCTTAGAATCGCTGCTGTTGATGTGTTAGCCGGAAACTGAATTGTGAAAACTCCAGATGTAGCTGTTTTATCTGCTCCAAAATCTAAAACTGCCACCGCTGCATTTGAGAACGATGTGTTATAGATTAATGCTCCTCTAGCAGTAATAGTAACGTTCGTAAACGATCTGTCTGCGAAGTCTACTCTTGCTACACCAGCTGTAATTGAAGTTGCATTGTTAACTAACTTTCCACCACCAGAAGTATATTGTCCAGAGTTTGGAACTTGGTTTCCAGTCGTAAAAGAAGTTGTCGCTGAGTTTAGAGTTGCTGAAGAAGTATAAAGAGCTATTTTAAAAATATCACCAGAAGGTGCTGCTGTAAAATCCATGTCACCATCTAATAATTGTTTTTTAAAAGAGTTTGCAATTGCTTGTGTTATAGCCATGTTTATTTTCTCCTATTTACCTATACGAGGAACACCACTTTGATATTCGTCTCGTCTTCTTCTTCCCATTTGTTCTATTGAGAAGCCTTCTACTGCTTGTTTATACTTTCCTTCGTATAATTGCAAGAGATCATTTGGCCCCTTTA
>Ga0209348_1001791_pt1 | contig 10314 bp, 9 predicted proteins | sample ETNvirenome_2_30_FD_184065 | JGI IMG/M metagenome (GOLD analysis project Ga0209348, IMG submission 184065) | Marine viral communities from the Pacific Ocean - ETNP_2_30 (SPAdes) (version 2) | ecosystem: Environmental > Aquatic > Marine > Oceanic | place: Pacific Ocean | collected 2013-06-22 | reverse complement strand
CCATCTAATCCACAATTAAAAGTTCAAAAAACAAAGGAAGTAAAACCAATTAGAGGAGGTCAAGGTGGATTGCCTTTAGGAACTACAACTAGAAGACAAGGTGGTGCTTACTAAATAAATTACTGAATAAATCATTATGCCCTTACCCACAATTGCAACTCCATCGTATGAGTTGAAATTACCTTCATCAAATAAAAAAATTAAGTTTAGACCTTTTCTTGTAAAAGAGGAGAAAATTTTAATTTTAGCTTTAGAATCAAAAAATCAAATTGAAATTACAAATGCCGTTAAAGATGTATTGAAACAGTGCATTCTCACAAGAGGCATTAAAGTTGATGACTTACCAACTTTTGACATAGAGTATGTATTTTTGAACATCCGTGCTAAATCAATTGGAGAAGACATTAAGATGGTGGTAACATGCCCAGATGACAACAAGACAAAAGTCCCTGTCACTGTATATGTTGATGAGATACAAGTAGTCAGACCAGAAGGTCATACAACTGATATTGTCTTAGATGATAAGATGACTCTTCGGATGAAGTACCCATCACTTAATCAGTTTATTGAAAACAACTTTGATACCGAAGATGAGTCAGACACTATTGTTGATAAAACTTTCAAAGTAGTTGCTGACTGTATGGATACAGTTTATACAGATGAGGACGCTTGGGAAGCAAAAGATTATACACCATCAGAGAGAATTAAATTTGTAGAACAATTAAGTTCCAAACAGTATAAACAAGTCGAGAAGTTTTTTGCAACAATGCCAAAGTTATCTTACACCATTGATGTGACAAATCCAAATACAAAAGAAAAAAGTAGTGTCGTTTTGGAGGGTCTAGCCGATTTTTTCGGTTAAGTATTGCAAGAGAGAGTCTTGAATCGTATTATCGAGTCAATTTTGCTCTCATGCAATACCATAAATATAGCTTGACAGAACTTGAAAATATGATGCCTTGGGAGAGAGATATCTATGTGACTCTTCTCAAAAATTATATCGAACAAGAAAATCTAAAGAGACAACAACAAGAAGGCGCTCAAGGGTATGGATGAGGAACAAACTCCTAAAATAAATCCAAATAATTTTTTTGAATCAATTGAAAGAATTGATAAGGTGGCTAGTGATGCCTTGGGTAAAAGTAATTCTAATTTTACAATTATTGGAGAACAAAAAGGTTTAATTGAAAGTTTATCATCATCCATTGAGTCTATACAATCAGAAGTACAACAGATAACACAATTTTTGATTGTACAACAAGATCAGAGAGAAAAAGATTTAGGGAAACAGGAAGATATATTAGCTGCTCAGGAAGATCAACAACAAAAACAAAAAAGAAATGATTTATTATCTGGTAAAAAGCCAGGGGAAGAAGGGAAAGGTGGTGCAACTCAACAAGCGATAGATAATGCGATTAAAAGTGCTCCTGCCATGCAACTATTTGGTGGTTTGGCAGCTATGCTTTTAAGTCAAATAATGCCTGATAGTAGTAAAAATGATCTTGATTTCTTATCAGAGTCAGATGCTTCTGCTTTAGGAACACCAGAGGATAAAATAAAAAATGCTGAAAAACAATTAGAAAATCTTAAGGAAAGGATAGAACTAGAGAAAGAGAGAAAGAATAAAGACAGAAATAGTTTACAAAGATTCTTCTTTGGTAAAATTATGGGTGAGGATGCTGAATATGATAAGATGATAAAAGATGAAGAAAAGAGACTAGAGAGAATGCAAAAACAGTTTGGAAAAGATAATGCGGTAGTAGATAAGTTAATAAGAAAAGCAGAAAAGGGCAATGTACTAGCTACACAACAATTAAACTTTTTAAAGACAGGAGAACTACCTGAAAAACTTTCAGGAGGGTTTCTTAAAAATCCACCAGCTGCATTATTTGATAATAAAATTTTTGTTGGGATGTCACCATCTCTACTGGAACGAGCTTATTTTACAGAAGGTGGTTTGGAAGAATTTAAACTTCCCTCTCTACCCACATCAAAACTAAGAAGTAGATTTGAACTTGATTTATCAGACTATAATCCAAAAGATTATCCTGTAAATATCCAAGAGGAGAGAAATACATCTGATAAATTAAAAGAAATAGAGGAAAAAGGTGATGGAAAGGCTCTTAGTGAGTATAAAGCTGAGACAAAAAGATTAATTGATCAAGCAAAGAAAGATCTTCCAAAAAAGAGAGAAGAGAGAATAGAAAAAGAGAAGATAGAAAAAGAGAAGGTAGAAAAAAATAAGATAGAAAAAAATAAGATAGAAAGAGAAGAAAAAAAGGAAAATGATCTCATGTCATTCGTAGATGGTGGTGGCATAGTTGGTGCTTTTTCTAGAATGATTAGTGGTTTTGATGGCACTCCTGGCTCAAGAGAAACTAAAGATGCTGAAAACAAGGGAAAAGATATTAAAAATGAGGGAAAAGATATTAAAGTGGTGAAAGTTGAAGATACAAAACCCAAATATTATGCTGATTATATTAAAGAGGGTGTTAAAATCACAGAGATTGGGCCTAATGATTTTTTCTTTGAATTTCCAGATGGTAGTACATCAACACGGACTTCTACTGGATCTAGTAATGCACCAACTGTAGAAGCAAGATTTGACGGTCTGGTTGACGCAAAAATTCTGGCTAAAAAAGAAGAGGAAAAAAGGGAAAAGGAGAGAGAGAAAGAAAGATTGGAATTTGGTAAAAGAATGTATGAGAGTTTTCCTGATAAGTATAATGCAGATGGAACAAGAAAGGAAACGAAAAAATTTAAAGATGGTGGATTGGTTGATGGTGAGAAAGGAGTTGATAAGATTCCAGCGATGTTAAGTGATGGTGAATTTGTTTTAACACCTAAAGCTGTTGATATGATCGGATCAGAGACTTTGAACGCATTAAATACAATAGCAGACTCTGGTAAATTTAAAGTTGAACCCAATGAATTATCTGATGCTGATCTTTCCTCACCAGAATCAAAAAATGAAGTAAAAGTATTATCACCAATAAATGCTTCTTCAGCACCTGTGAATACTAATCCTAACTCTACTGTGATGCCTAAATCACCATCAAACGTTAATACAAGTAAAATTAATGATACAAATAGTCCTGTGCCCTTTATCGAATTAATATCAAACCATAGTTTGTCGGTGTAGAAAAATGAAAATTTCAACTAAGTCATTTTTTTCAAAACTAAAATCAAAATCTAAAGCATTAGATAATAGAGAAAGTAGGTTAAGACGCAAACAGGAAAGACTTTTTAAAAAGGCTCAAGATAGAAGAGTTACTGTTAGTGATTTCTTTGGTCAAGATAATGAGGAATCTGCTGGTGCTACGATTAAAGCAACGATGTCTAATCCGTTAAAAATCGCTGAGAGTATTTCTAAACAGAAGATAACGCCTAGAGCAGAGGGTGGCCCAATAGAAGAGGGAAAACCATACTTAGTTGGTGAAGAGGGGCCTGAAATCATAGTTCCATCAAAGTCTGGAAATGTTGTTTCTAATGATAAATTGGGGACATTTAGCATAAAAAGACTGAATCCAAATGATCTTAGCAAAGATGCACTTATTAAAAAATCTTTCTTTAATGATGATGTACAAGATATTGAAATATCAAATGAAAGTGGTAGTGATTATTTTAGAACAACCACAGACATGTCCACTGGTGGTCTAAGTGAGACAACTGTAAAAAGAACACGTTTTACAGAGACATCGGAAGATGGAACTGTTACTGTCTTTGACAAAAACACTAAGATGACAGAAAAAATTGTTTCAATTGGAGTTCCTGATCTGATTGAACATCAGGATCAATTACTTGGTGAAATACACAAATTAAAAGGATTTGAGAATGTCACAATAGATCAAGTCATAAATCAAACAACAGGAATACCACAAGAAAAATTACTTCCCATTCTTATGAGAAGTGATGCACAGAAAGCGACAGATGAGAAAGAAGAAAAAGCAATAAAAGAGGATAGAGAAGCGAGAGGTATCAAGCCAGGTCAAGGATTTAGTATGAGTGCTGATGATGAGGTTGCAAAATCTCTAGCTGGAACTATGGGATACCGAATCGGACAAATAAATCCAGATATGTTAGTTTCAGCGATGACTAATCTTAAAGAAGAAACTAAAGTTGTAACTAAAACTGATCAAAAACCTAAGACTGACTCTTTGTTTACTGATCTTTCTGCTAATATAAATGCAAGCACGAAAGGATATAATGAAGGTGGTTTAGTTCAACCTAAAACTGATTCCTCGTATGATGATCTCTCTGTTAGTATAAATCAAGGTGTAGGTAAAAATAGAACATTCATTCAACCTGTTATTAAGACACAAATTCAAACAGTGAGTCAACCAGTTCCAATGCCAATGTCAGTTCCATCAAGTCCTAAAATTGTAAAAGTCCCTAAATCTAAATTACCATCATCAATCGCTAAGTTAATACAGTAATGTCAAATAATTATCTTATTTCTAAATGTAGTTTAAAACCTTATGAAGGTGGATCTTTGAAAGAAGACTATGATATCGTGCGAGGAAATCCTGTAATTAATTATTTTGAAAGCATTAAAAGTCCATCAATATCTTTAACTGTATCTTTTATCGATGTTGATCAGGTTATTAGTAGAAAAGGTATTACTGGCGGAGAGTATATAGATTTAGAAGTCGTATTTGGAGAGACAGAACAAACTTTTAAGATAACTCCCGATAAACAAAAATTAGTTCTAAATGCCGTTAGAAACGTAATATCTGCTCCTAGTAAACAAGTAGGAACTTTAGAGTTTGTATCAGTAGAGTCAATAGTTAATGAAACTGCAAGAGTTAATAAAAAATATACTGGAAACGTATCTCAAACAGTCTTTGAATTACTCGTGGGTGATGATAGAGGAATTCAAACAAGTAAAAAGTTAGAGAAAGATGATGCTGCTAATAAGTATTCGTTCGTAGGAAATTTAAAAAGACCGTTTGATACAATTCAATGGTTATGTCCAAAAACACAAGCATCCTCTAAAAATTTTGGATTTTTATTTTATGAAAATATGGATGGATATTATTTCAAATCAATTGAAAGTTTATTAAATCAAAAACCAGCCTTTGAATACAGCGCTTTTGAGGCACCTTATAGAGGTGCTCTTAAAATTATAGAAAATAATTTAAATAGATCGAATGACATTGGTATGAATCTTAGAATGGGAATGTATGCAAGTAGAACAATTTATCTTGATCTTGAGAATCAATCGCAACAAGTCGTTGATTTTGAAGTGTCAGACTTAAAACTAAAAAAACCACTTAAATTACCTAATGGATTAGAAAAACAACCGACAAGAAGAATGTTTAGAATATTAGACTCAGGAGCCTTACAAAAAGGATCAACTAAAAAAGATGTTGAAAAAAGAAATGAGCTTGCCATCTATCAAAATAGATCCTATGCTAGAAATAACCTGCTATTTTCTCAATCATTAAATATATCAGTTCCTATGAACGTTGAGTTAAAAGCTGGCGATATAGTCGATTTAAAATTCCCACTTAAAAAAGATGAGAATCCTAGATCAAGCACAGTTAAGCCTGGGCAAGATAAGGATCCCGATCTCAGTGGAAAATATTTAATATCAGAGTTAAGACACATTATAGGTAATGGAGACTCATCAACTCAACTTCAACTAATCCGTGATACCTTTACCGCTTAAATAAAAGAAACAGGAGAATCAAATGAAATCAATCGAAGATCACATTGAATACGACAAAAAAATAGCTGACGATCCACAAGCGAATCCAGCAGCGAGAAGACATGCAAAAGAAGAGTTGCATGAACTCGAAGAGTATGTAGAACATCACAAAGAAGAGATCGAAGCAGGAGATCACCATGATCCTAATGCTTTAGAACTATTCTGTGATCAACATCCAGATGAACCTGAGTGTTTGATTTATGACGATTAATTTTTTTGGAAGAGACCCTATGCAGTGGTGGATCGGTCAAGTGACTGATCCAGAGAAAGGAAAGTGGGGAGATTCTTTAGAAAAAAAACAAGCAGATGATGGAGAAGATATCTATGCGTTTAGGTGTCGAGTTCGTATCGTAGGTTATCATGACTGTTCGGACGAACTTAAAGATGAGGATTTACCTTTAGCACATATTCTTTTACCACCAAACACTGCCACCACTGGCGGTTGTGGAGAAACTGTGCAATATCAGGGTGGAGAGGTTGTGGTTGGTTTTTTCATGGATGGTGAAGACGCACAACAACCAGTTATATTTGGAACTTTATTTAAACAACCATTTATATCTGACAATTTAACCACATCCGAATTCAATGCAAAGAAACAAACTTGTTTCGTGCCTTATACTCCACCGAAAGTTGCTCAAACTGCTGGTAAACAAAATCAATTTCAAGAATCACCTTGGCCTCGATCATTTACGCCTGGTGAACTTGTAAAGTCTATTGCAGCAAAACAAAAAGAGGCTGCAACAAATATAACGATTGATAATTTTACAGCGTGTGAAGACAATGAGATATCAAAGATAAGTAATGCGATAAAAACTTTTACTCGAAACATGGAGTCTCTTCAAGATATAGGAGGAGGCGCAACCATTGATCCGATTTATGGTGGCATAATTGATATGACATCGGAAATAAAACGAACATCAAATTTAATTCACAACTCCATGACAAAATTGATTCGTCGTGGAAGATCATGGTTGATTCAAGATACCTTAGATAAATTAAATCTAGATTTATCTGATAAGGTTGATAAGTTTAATCAAGTTCCAACTGGACAAGCGACTAAATCTTTAGCTGATGTTATTTTCTGTAATATTGAAAAAATACAGGATGAGTTAAAAAGTTATCTCACTAAAAGTTTAGAAAATATGATCGGACAAGTATTAGATGTTCCTGTCTGTGGTATTGAAAATTTTCTTGCTGATATGTTTGGTCAGATTAATAATATTCTAGATACACAACTTGGAAGTATGTTTGGTCAGTTGAATAGTCTCACAGGTGGTAATCTACCTCTTCCAAGTAAAACATTTTCAAAAGCAATTAAGTTTGCAAACATTCTTACAAATGTCTTAGATTGTGACTCTTTAAATTGTCCAGAACCAACTTCATATTCTTCAAAAAGTGGTGTTAGCAAATCGATTGATGATACTTTCGGTGTTTTTGATAATATACTTGATAAGGCTGGTTTAAGTGCGATTACAAATCTTGCAGACAATATAAACAGTATCGCAGATGGAATCCCAGCAAAGACAAGTGCTCCAGATTGTAATACAAATATTCTTAAATGTGGCCCACCAAGAGTTGATTTTATAGGTAGTAGTGGTCAAGGTGCAACTGGTAGTGCGATTGTAAACGCACTTGGTAATGTCATAGGTGTTGCTATTAATGGAACAGGATTTGGATTTACACAACCACCGTTACTATCATTCTTTGATAGTTGTGATAAGGGTTATGGTGCTGGAGGTTATCCAGTTATGGGCCCTGTTTCAAAAATAACAAATGGAACGAGTGTTTCGGTTGGTGGAGCTGGAGGAGTGCAATTGACTTCAAATAATCTTCCTGTTAACGCTGGTGGTATAGGAGGAATACCAGTTACAACTTCCTCTGGTCAACCACTTGTGGCAGATGGAGATCCAGTATTAGCTGGTGGTGTAGGAGGTACACCTGTGTTTGCTGGTGCGGTTGGAGGAATAGAACTGACTGTTGATGGTGTTCCTGTCATTGTTAATGGTGAGGGAGGTCAGGGTTTGATCGCTGGTGCTTTTCCTGTTGTAGTTGGTGCTTCGGATTCTGGTGTTGGAGCTGGTAGTGTTGGGGCTTCTGGTGACATTGGTTCTGGGATTGCTGGTGGTGTTGGTGGTGCTGGTGGTGTTGGTGGTGTTGGTGATGGAGTTGGAGGATTTGGTGGATTAAATATCACCGTTGGTGGCGAAAGTAATGAAGATTTATTGTATGTTCCAGATCCAAATGGAGACAGTTTGGGTGTTGTCGGTGCTGTCATAACTAGCCCTGGCCAAGAATACTTATCAAACACCACAGAAACTGATTTTGATGGAAACGTAAAAGAATTAAAACCAGATCCAAATGGTAATTATGATGGCGAGTCATCATATGTAACCTCATTAGGAGGTATCGTGATTGAAAATACTGGTTTTGGATATGGAGATAATGATACCGCCACAGTGAGTGGTGGATCTGTAGATGTTGCTGGTGATAATTTACCATCAAGTTCGTCAGACTTAGCAGGGCAAACTGTGGGTGATGGAGTTCAAAAGCCTGGAAACGCACAGATTGATTTAAAAATTCAAGATGGATTGATTGTCGGAGCAAGTGTTGTTAATGGAGGATTTGGATTTTCTAGTCTTCCAGATATCACGATAAATACCGATACTGGAGCTGGAGCTAAATTGTTACCTGTTCTTAAATTCACTAAGGTCGATGATGCGTCTGAACTTGTTCAAACAACTCAGACAGCCGTTGTAACTGTAATAGATTGTATTCAAAAGTAAATGTCAAAATCTCCAAACGATAAAAAAAATCTAGAAAGGCAGGCAAAATTAAGGTATGCCATTCAGAGTGGTCAGAGTAGTATTCATGGTGATACTCTCTATGAAATTCAAACTCAAGAGGCACAGTCCTTTGCATTTTACTCTGGCACTGGACAAGGTGCGACTGGCGGTGGGCCTGGAACTGGAAAAGCGGTTTTATTTACGCCAGGCATGTCAATGGAAGTCTTGGGTGAAGGTTTAAAAGTTAGAGATTCTGGAGATGTGTCACAACTGCCAGCAAAAATCATAAAAGCAAAGGGTGGTGATATGATTTTTGAATGTGAAAATGGTGATATAACTTTAAGAGCAAGAAACATTTTTATCGATGCGAATGGTGGTGGTCAAGATGGACAATTTGTTGTTAAAGCAGAAAGAATCGCAGACATCGGAGCTCCTGACATTCGTGTTCAAGGTGAAAAGGTTACAATCAAATCCTCTAAGGATATGAGTGTAATTGTCAAGGGTCAATTTGAACTTAAATATGGATTTATGGTTGCTGCATCATTTGCTGATGAAAAATTTGGTGCGTTGACAGCAAATCTTAAGAAAACACAATTGGGGACATTAAGAACATTATGAACATATCTAGATTTCAATCAGATAAATTAATCGTAGGAACTAATGATGTATCCTATGTCGCACCTGACACATCACCGACAGGGACTGCGGTGTTGAATGGGCCTGTTTATGTTGGATCACCAACTGCATCGCCAGGTTATGATGCAGTATTTAATGTTGGTACTCCACCACCACCACAAAATCCACTTGATGTTCAACCACCATTGAGTGCCTCTTTAGGCATCAAACTTGATGGTAGTATGGAGATTGTTGGTGATGGAAGAGTTCCAAATGCATTGAAAATTAGTGGTGGACAAACAAATAAATTATTTGTTGATGGTGATGCATTTTTCTCTGGTGCTGTTGACTGTGGTAATAAAGGTAAACTTGCATCTAGGTTTGCTGCTGCAGATGCATCTCCAAAACCATTTGATCTAGTTCATCCTACAAAAGGTGAAGGACATCGACTTCGTTATGCTTGTATTGAGGGCCCAGAGGTTGCAGTTTATTGTCGTGGTAGATTAAAAGAGTCGAATGTAATTCATTTACCTTACTATTGGAAAGATTTAGTTCATGAAGATAGTATCACTGTTCAATTGCAACCAATTGGATCAAATCAAAATCTTGTAATTCAAGAGTTTAATAATGAATTCATTGTCATCGCAGAGGATTCAACTAATACTGATTTGATTACTGATTTATCGACTATTGATTGTTTCTATCATGTATATGGTGAGAGAAAAGATATTAATCCTTTGATAGTTGAGTATGAGGGCAACAGTTGGGAGGATTATCCTGATCCAAACTATGATCCAAATAAAGTTGATTCTGATAAGAAGAATACAAAAGACCCTCGATTTGATGGCCCACCAAACACAGTCACCAAATGAGTTTCCCTTACATAGAAGAAAATTTTATTTCTTTGAGTGAGTGTCAAAGACTTATAGATTATGCTACGTTAAATAAGAGTGAAAATGTAAGTCGTGATGATGTTTATTCCACAGACATTGAATGGACTGATCATGGTGCTACATATTATGGAAATAATGTTGATCCTATAACACCCGAAGATAATGATGAGGTTGTTACAAAGGTTACTGAAAAGTGTAAAAGTTTAGTTGATTGTCAATTAGGTTATGTTGGTATCGTTAGATGGCCAATAGGAACATTTATGAAACCTCACTTTGATAGTAATAATGTTCACACACCAAATAAAGTTGCAGC
>Ga0209348_1001790_pt1 | contig 10316 bp, 19 predicted proteins | sample ETNvirenome_2_30_FD_184065 | JGI IMG/M metagenome (GOLD analysis project Ga0209348, IMG submission 184065) | Marine viral communities from the Pacific Ocean - ETNP_2_30 (SPAdes) (version 2) | ecosystem: Environmental > Aquatic > Marine > Oceanic | place: Pacific Ocean | collected 2013-06-22 | reverse complement strand
TCTTCTGCTATCTCAACTGCTTGCTTGTAGTTAAGTTGCATGTGTAGTTGTAGTTCTTCTTCTGTTTCTGGTAAATCTTCTTTTTTGTTTTTATAAAGATCTAAGCTAAACATTTCTTGAGCTTGATCGTTAAACTTTTTAGTTCTCATATCTTTGAGAACAGACTCCATATACTCAGTTCTTTTTGTAGCGCCATATTCGTCTTGTGAATAAGCTTTTACAGTATAATTTCTATCAGCTAAACCGTTAACTACTATATCAACAAACTTAGATATTATAGGTACTGGTTTCCAGTCTAGATTTAAGTAGCTTAAGTCACCATTAATAGATAACTCGTCTTTGTATTTTTGTATTGACTGTTCACCTCTAGCGTACAGTCTCAACCTATGAAACCTTGATTGTGAGTCTAAATATTTATTAGAGTGTTGGTTGCCAAACCATTCAGCTTCAATAGCTCTTGCTATTCTCAAACCATAGTCTTCGCTCATTTTTTCTGAGTCACTAACAGCTTGCGATGGGAAGCTAATATATATTGTATCGGCCATATTCTTTATTTTATTATTCTGGACATATATCCGTTATTGTTATATTTTGCTATTTTTATATTAATAGGTTTTGCTTCTGTCTTTACACTAGGACTATACAAGTGCTTATTGCAAGCCATTATAGCTAAACCAGAACTAATACTAGCATCAAACTTAGTTCTTCTTGTTATATCAAATCTTGACCAGTCATTAAGTGTTTCGTTAAAATACATGTTACCGTAATTACCATCACCTAAATGACCTACAAAATCATTTATATACATCTCTATAGCTGCGGCATGTGCTTGTTTAATATCTTCACTTGAATTAGGTATACCACCTATTTCTTTTTCAGCTGTAGATAATTTATTCCAAGCCTTATCTGGTCTGTTCATACTATAACCTCTATAACCTCTACGTCTTAAATAGTATAGTAATCTTGGTTTATTGTTCTCTGCAAGTATTGGCATACCATAAAAAATTAATGCCATCAACACATCTTCAAAAAATATTTCAGCGGTTTGTGGTCTAGCTATGTATTCTAAGAAAAACGTACTTGGTGGCGCGTCTTCCATACTAAATTTTGTTAATCCATGTAAAGATCCTTTTGAGCCTTTACCGTCTACAGTACCGCTAATGTCGTAGCTGTCGCAGCCAAAAGCGCCCATATGATCATTGCCAGGGTATTTGATTCCATTTTTTAATATAATTTTATTTTGTAGTTCTATAGATGGTACCCAGCTAACTTTAAACCTTCCTTGCGGGTTTGGGTAAAACATCACTTTCGTATCTTGTACACCGTTAATCCATTGAAAATTACCTGTGTTAACTACCGAACTATATCTACTACCTTCGTTATAATCTATTTGCTCGTATATTTTAACTAAGTTAAATATACTATTTTTTGTTTCATCTCTAAACGCGTGCTCTTCAGTTCTTGGAAACTGCCTGTAAAACTCGTTTAAAGCATCTTGATCGTTTTTTAAACCATCAGCTTCGTTTTGCCAGTGATCAATAATACCATAATCTATTAATTCACCGTCTGGTCCGAAGACATCATTACTTGGATTATTAAATACTGGATCTCCGTATTCATCAATAAATCCTTCGTAGTTCCACTCCATTGGGATAAAGAGAGAATATAAACCAGACTTTGTTTGTCCATTACGATTTCGTCGAGTGACATCTGAATCATAGTATAGTTTTTTAAAGTTGTCTCCACCTTTATCAAGGGCGTTGGAAGTTGAGCCCATCATACACTTACCTATAATTCTACTACCTAATCGTAAACAAGTTTTTGTAACCCTCCAATTATTAAGAATATTGTCAGGTCTCTCCCACTTACCACTTTCATCATGTACCAATAAGTTTAGCTTTTCACCATCATAACTATTATCACCTGTATTTTTCCAGTCTATAGTTGTATCAAGCCCTACTAGTTCTTCTTGCTTTTCATTCGCAGTAATCTTCCTACGAGTAAACTTACTCGCAGGTACACGGTAAGCAAGTTCAGACTTAGGTCTATCCATACCATCTTGTATCGGTTTAAAGAAAAACGGATAGTTGACGGATATTGGAACAACTTTGTCTGTAAACATCTTCTTAGCATCAGCACCACTTTTTGATAGTATTCCATATCTTGAATCACTTGATATTGTAGCTAAGTTAACTGTTTCAGCTGATGACATAAACGAAAAACCACTACGTCTGTTTTTAAGATAACACATACCATAACACCTTGTATCAGCTTTACAAGCTTCCCAAAATATAAAAAAAAGCCTATTAGCTTCTCTAAAATCAGGTGCACCTACATCTATTTTACTCCACTGTAGATACATATAATGACTGCCTGTTATGTATGTTGGTTTATTATTGTTATTAAACCAGAAACCTTCGTCTCTTCTTTTAAACTCTTCATCTATATAATCAAACCATTGGTCTTTTGCTTCTTCAGGATAACTACGCCAATCAAATATATTTTTTAATTTAGATAATTCTTTTGGATAATCTATCCTTTGCCATTTTCGCTTGGCATGCACGTACATGTTGGTTGGCATCTTTGGTAACGCAATTCGTAAACCTTGCATTTCAATGATTTCCCCAACTTTTCCAGTTTTTGATATAATGACAATATCATGTTCTTTATTGTATCCATATTTCCATTTTTTACCTTTATTCATACGAGTTAACGTCGTACTTTTAATAGGTTTAATTATTTTAACTAATGTTTGTTCGTAACTCATTTTGATCTACCTTCTGCAAAACCTTTAAATACTCTTTCTTTTTTATCTTCTGTATCTTTACCGTCAAGTATATTTTGCTCTTCTTGTATTCTATTTAGTATTTCAAACGCATCAAATATAGCTAGCTTTTTTGTAGCTGCAGCATTTTTTAACCTATCAGCGCTAACATCATCATCTGTATTTGTTATGATTTTTTCTTTAGCAACATTAATAAGCTCTTCAACCGCCTTGTGCCCAGCTTGTATTATAAGCTTCTTCGTTTCTTTCGCTTTCATATTTAATTGTAATATATTTATCCATTACTCTATAAAGTCTTTTATCTTCTATAACAAACTCAAACTCGTCGTTTGGTGAAAAGCCTACAATATCTTTTTTATTATAAACATTGCTATACTCAACTATACCAACTAATGGTTTTTCTTTTTCTATACTAAACTCATCTGTTTCCTTGACTGGCATTACCCAAGTATAACCAGGCATAGACCTCCACTGCCAAAATCTTTTATATAAAAATATTTGATCTTCTTTTACTAGATAAGTATTTTCATCTAAAAAACTTCTACTGTTTTTTTCTCTAGCTTTCATATCATACCATCTACGAAAAACATTGTGATGAACTATAACATTATCACCTTTTTCTAAAACAGTTTTAAAAGCTGTAGGTATTGATTTAATAATACCTTGTCTATTTATATATTCGTGATTAGATATTTCAGTGTTTAGTATCAGCTTTTTATCGCCGACACTAACACTGTTATTATATCTTAGACCTTTAGGTTCTATAATAAAATCAAAAGGTGATCTCATTAGTACTCAAGATTATACTCAACCGATATTGCCATATTTTTATTAAAGTCTTTCCAAGGTATAACCTCATCACCTTTTTTTATGTATATAGAAAATTTATCTTTTTCTTCTACTATATCACAAATAGTATGGCCACCGTAAACCTCTTGGTTTACAGCGTAGTGCATTGAATCGTTTTTATAATCTTTGCCTATTGTTATCTTTCTAATCGTTTGATCTGTCATCTTCTTCTTTGTACGTTATAGTACCATCTTGAATATTAACGTCTACTGTACCGTACTTTTCTTGAAGCTCGTCTTGCAATTCTTTAATTTTTGCGTTTTGAGCAATGTGTAAATGTGCAAGCTCATGCACTTTAGCTTGCATTGCACCCATATCAAACTGTATTTTGTTTATTCCTGAAACTAGCTTCTGCATTCTTTCTAATTGCTCGTCACTAATTTTTTCTGGTTTTAAGTCAACCAACTTTTCTTTTTTTGCCATTGTTATTTTATTTAATTATTTTTTTACTTTTTCTAAGCTACGGCCACCAAAATAAGCACCTATAACTGTAATAAGAACTAATTGTAATAAATCAGTCCATTTGTCTTGTACTGTAAAACTAATAGTACCAGCATCGATAAATACTAGTAATACTGTACTAACTACTAAAAACACAAGAACTAAAGGTCTTATATTCTTAGATAACCATGAGTCTGAGTTCATATCCATCTTCCAGCGTTCAGTTACTTGCTTTTGCATTTCAGCTTCATAACCCATGATCATATCTTTAATTTTAGCTTCTGCAGCTAATTTTTCTTCTTTTGTTGTAGTTAGGTTATCTAAAACTCCACCTACATTTTTTACAAGCTCTCCAGCACCAGCTGAAAATATTTTACTTAACATTATAATTTATTTTTACCTCTTAATTTGTTTACTTGTTTTTTCAACTTAGTTATAGTTTTACCACCTTCCATAGCTGAAATAACTTCGTTTTCAATATCTGATTTAACAAACCCTATTCTTTCTTCTAAATCAATTATTTTTTGTTGCTTATTATCTCCTTTATATTTATAAGTATCTGGATTTTCTTTCTTAAAAACCCTAGATTTTTTAGTAGGATCTTTATCATATTCACCCATTTCAAACTTTGATTTTGCTAACTCTCTACTTTGGTCGTCATCACCTTTAGAAGCTCTTGGGCCAAATCCAGATTTTTTCTTTAACTTATTAAATATATCTACATATTTAAAACCGCTAAACCCTTTCATTTTAAACGCCATAATTAACCTGTTTCTTTAATTCTTTGTTTTTGATTTTTCTCTACTTCTTCTTTAGTTAACAAAGCTTGTTTAAGTTGACCTAAAGTTTTATTAGTCTCTGTGTAACTATCTTGTACTTCTTTGCTTAAAGAGTCATATCGTTTTTTTTCTTCTGCGGATAATTTTCCATAAAGTGGATGTTTTTTAAAACCACTGAAGCCTTCCATTTTAAATGCCATTGTTTTCTGCTTTTATTGCTCGCTTCTCCCAAGGTAGATTTTTATCTCCTTCAGGATACCACTTGCCGTTATACTTTATTTTACCTTCTTTTCTAGGATAAGTCTTACCATCTGATCTCACCCAGTCATCACCATAAGCTATTTTACCGCTTTTCATTTCTTCAGCATGCTTAGCTTCATGATTAACAACTCTTTTATAAGTTTTAGTATTAGTAGGTATTTTACTATTAACAACAATAGTATTACCATCAATAGCCTCACCCATTAAATTACCTTCTAAAGGTCTTCTTAATATATTAAGATTTAAACCTTCTTTTAAGTTTCTTACATATGGCTTTTTACCTAATTTAAAACCCATTACCTATCACTATCTTTTATCATATCATCTATAGCTTTATTATAAACTTTATCTGTATATGATTTGTTATTAAAAAATTTACTTCTTTCTGACGTTGGTAAGTCTTCTTCTCCTAATAATATTCTATATATTCTACTAATTACTTGAGAACATTTAAAAGAAGTTTTAAAAACAGAGTACTTAATCGTAGTTCTATTACGATGTCTCCATGTTTCTATCCAACCTTCACGTTTTAACCTTTCCCATCGGTTTTTATCCCATGAGTAAGTGTAAGTTCCGTTTATAAAATCATTACGTGTAAATCTTTGTTTGCAATCTAAATATATTAATAATTCTAGATCAGCGTCTTTTAAACTATAAGTTTTACAAGCCCATTTTCTAACAAGCCTGTAGTACTTAAGAATATTCATATCACGTAAATCTTGAGCGGTTAATCTCATAGTTACATGTTTTTACTCAATTAAAACTATATCCCTTACTCTAATAACTTGATAGAACTTATCTTTGTGAGTTATACCGTGTCCAGCGTGTTTATCGTAGTATATGCTATCGTTTTCTTTAACAATACCTTCACCTAAGTTACCAACAGATATTATCTTACCCTTTATATACCTATTGTCAGTGTCTAGCTTTTCGGTTAATTCTAATCCAGCAACTTTAACTTGTTCTTCTTTAACTTTTTTAATTACTACAAAATCATTTACTGCTTTCATTTACTCTTATATTTGAAATTACACAATCAGCTGACATAATAGTTGATGCTACACTTACAGCGTTTTTAAGCGCAGACTTAGTCACAAGCACTGGATCTACAATACCTGTATACACCATATCAACATCATGGCCAGTAACAACGTCTATACCGTTACCTTCATGTATTGGTGTATAGTTTTTTATACCAGCGTTTTGTAATATAGTTTCGTAAGGAGCTTTTATAGCTCTTAACAGTATAGTTTCACCTATATTGTTAGAAGTTATTTTTTGAGCAGCATTTAAAAGAGCTACACCACCACCAGGTACAATACCTTCTTTCAAAGCAGCCTTAGTTGCGTATATAGCATCTTCAACTCTGTCTTTCTTTTCTTTTAGTTCGACTTTACTATCAGCACCCACTTTGATGATTCCAACACTACCAGATAACATAGACAGTCTTTGCTCCAGCTTCTCTTTAATGAAACCATTTTTTTCGTCAGAAATGAGTTTTGATACGTATTTGATTCTTTCTTGTATATCTTCATTAACATTGTCTGTAGTAGTTACAACAGTATATTTATCATCTGTAACGCTATATTCAGCTTCACCTAAAACATCTATATCTATAAGATCTAGATCATCACCTAGTTCCTCATCAATTACTTTAGCACCTGTTAATATAGCTAAATCTTCACACGTATCTTTTTTAGTAGAACCAAAACCAGGTAAAGCTATTATATTAACTTTTATATTACCTTTAACTTTGTTCATTAATAACGCAGATTTTACTTGTTGAGCAACTGGTGCTATTATTAATAGTGATCTACCTTTTTTAATAACGTGTTCTAATACTTTTTGTATCTTACGAACGTTAGGTATTTCACTAGCACATATTAAAATAAGTGGGTTATCTAGTTCTGATAACTGTTTATCTTTGTTTGTTATAAAATGAGGTGATGTTAAACCACAATCAAACTGTACACCTTCTGTAAGTTCAACGTGAGTATCTCTTGTTTCAGACTCCTCCATTAAAACTACACCGTCTTTACCAACTTTTTCGTAAGCTTCAGAAATAATATCACCTAAATACTTATCGTTGTTACAAGATATTGTACTAACATGTTTAAGTATTTTACCAGTAACTGGTATTGCTATTTTTTCTAAGTATTCATTGACTTTTTCAAGGCAAGAGTTTATACCTTCTTTGATTTCTCTTGTAGATGTACCGGTTTTTTGCACTTCTGTAGCATCTTGTAGTATAGCTTGCGCTAAAACTGTAGCTGTAGTAGTACCATCACCAGCTTCTCTAACTGTATTTTGCGCGGCTTCTTTAATAAGAGTAGCTCCGATGTTCTCAACCGGATCAAATAAGACTACGCTTCTTGCAACGGTTACACCATCTTTTGTTATAACCGGTTTACCTCGGCCATCTTCATAAATTACACACTTACCCGACGCACCAAGAGTAGATTTAACAGCTTGCGAAAGCTTGTTTACGCCAGAAATTATACGATTTTTAGCTTCATCGCCAAAATTAAGGTCTTTGACAATCTCGCTAGGCAGATTATATTCCATTTTATTTAATTTAATTTAATTTTTATTAACTTTTGAAAGTTTTTACAACTTTCGGGCCTTTTGAAGCGTCTAATTTACGCTTAAAATGCTCGATACTACCATCAATAGCGGCTTCTGCACCTTCAATTGTCTCTCTACGAGTGACATCAGCAAAATTTTCTTTGTTTTTCGGGTCAGAAACCTCAGTTTGATAGTACCCATTAGGTAATTGAGTAATTCGCCAGTTTTCTTTATCGGCTAAATGCTCCCATTGCTTAATGGTTTCGTCATTGATTTGTGGATTGTTGGTCCACGTACTTGTTTTATAGTATAAATACGTCATTTTGGTTTATGTATTGGTTAATAATCAGTATTGTTACAGATTATAAGTAGTTTTTTAAGCGTCGCTTCTTAATATATAAGATCCATCAGATGTTTGAAAGACTTTACCTCCTTTAGCTATGTGATCTTTAGTGTTTTTGTTACCTTTAGTTTTAAACTCTTCTGTAACATCAACTAGATCCTCTTGTTTTTTATCTTTTTTAACATGCTCTGATTTATAAGGACCGTATTTTGGTAAAGCAGTTGTATCATATCCCATGTCTTCTACAACTTCTTTTGGCATACCACTATCTATTGCTTTTTCAAGCCCTGGTGTTAAATCCTTCTTCTGAAACACAGAGTGTTTAGGTCTACCATCAGGCATAGCGCTACCGTCTAAACCGTAAGCAAGCTCTAGATCTTTATGATATTTAGAACCTTGTATTATTGATCTTCTTGTTTTATATCCCATGACTATTTATTTTTTCCGTACATTTTAGTAGGTACGTTACCATGTTTCATTGTCATAGGCTTATCTCCATGAGCCATTTTCATTGGCTTACCATACATTTTCATAGGGTGACCCATGTCCATTGGAGTATCTTTATATTTTGGTAATGCTGAGTTTTTACCTTTGTCAAGCATGTAAAGACCTGTTTTGTCCTTCATCTTAAAAGGTTTCATATCGTTAGGCATAATATTATGTTTTTAAATTATTAACTAGTTATCACTTGATATAGTTACATAGTATAATAGTGTTTTAAAAGGTGACACTTGCCTACTACTAAGTATACTTTATAGCCTAATGTCACTATAAAAAAAGTTATTAGAAATATTGAGCTACGGTGTTGCCCCTCCCCTACCCTAGCCCCCCTACCTAGGTAAAACGCAAACTTTCTTGCCAGCCCCGTTTGTTTCTGTTACAACTATATTATCTATTTATATTAGTATTTATTATGAAAACGAAACAAATACTAAACATCTTCGATAATAATAATGTAAATAATAAAAAATATAATGAGAAAATAATTTAGAAAATATAAAATAGTTTTTGTCGCAACACGCGAGCGCGCGGAATAGCACTGAACTACAAAAGTACAAGTAAACAAATAATATACTTTTACAAACTAAATACAACACTCAATAGATATTAATAATAAATAATGTATAACTAAAAATAAATAACATGTCAAATATACTTAAATCAAAAAGATTTGTAATAAGAAAATCTTTACTCGGAAAAAATACAGTAATCGAAGTAGCTTTCAAAAATGGTAAAACTGCAAAGTACAATCACGATAAAGTGTACGAAGTAATGAAAGATAAATTAGAAGCAATGAACTGTTTTCAAAAGTACAAAAGTTACACTGCAACTAATAATGTTCCAGTAGTAGCAAGAGAAATTTGCGAGTAATTTCTCACTAGTCGATACATACCTCAGCCGAAGTGCCGAGTAAGCTGAGGTGGCTAAAGTCGTAGTTGCACATTGTTTAGCGACTTATAAAAAATGCGAACAAGTATCAGTACGAATGGTTAATAGTGGTTCGATTCCACTCCGTACTACTAATAATAAATACATATAATATGAGTAAAATAAAAAATAATTACTTAGCAGAAATAATAATAGCACTAATAATTGCTACAACTTTCCTAACTTCTTGTGTAGAACAAGCAAAATCAAGTGAAAATATGCCGAGTCAAGATGAATATTACTCAAATAATTGTGAAAATTGTGATGAAATAGACTAATATGAAGATAAAAATAGTAAAAAGAAAGCATAAAATCAAGTATACTAAGTCAACTTTAAGTAAAAGAGCGTTTTTATTTGAGCAAGATGAGTGGTATAAAAGATATAATAGTGCAAACAAATTGAATACGAACACTCTAAGATAATATAAATATGAAATTAAATTATAGCAATAGCAAAAAAACAATAATACTACGTGGTGTAACATACACTCCATACAATGTATGCGAGTTGCCTAAAAACTTTGGCTTTCATGACAAAGAACCAGCAATAGCATTACGTAGTAGAGAAGCAATAACTAAATGGTTTAACTATAAAGGATTAACTTATGTCGCAGAATAAACTAAACTTAACAATAACTCAAGATGGTGATACTGGTTGGTACAGAGTAGAAATGCGTGACCACCACTGCAACTACTGTTGTGTGTACGAGCCAAGTGTAATAATGGCAATGTACTACGCAGAAAAATGGTTTGCTGAAGCAGACAAGCGTGAAGAAGCTAGTAGAACACATGGCAGAGCTGTACAAGCAATGCAAAAACTAGACAAAGAAAAAGGTATACTAACCGGTAACTATGATGGATTAGA
>Ga0209348_1001789_pt1 | contig 10321 bp, 7 predicted proteins | sample ETNvirenome_2_30_FD_184065 | JGI IMG/M metagenome (GOLD analysis project Ga0209348, IMG submission 184065) | Marine viral communities from the Pacific Ocean - ETNP_2_30 (SPAdes) (version 2) | ecosystem: Environmental > Aquatic > Marine > Oceanic | place: Pacific Ocean | collected 2013-06-22 | reverse complement strand
ACTCCAAAACAAGGTTCTGGTATTCCTTGGTAAAATATGATATAATATTATAATAAATATTTATGGAGAATAAAGTGAACGATAACGCTATAAAAGCTGAAGAACCAAATGTTATACATATAAATGGTACTGATTATAAAGAAAATGACTTATCTGAACAACAACATTATTTTATTAATCAGATAAAAGACTTACAGTTAAAAGCAAATAATTTAAAGTTTCAACTAGATCAAGTGCAAGTAGCTCTTGATACTTTTACAAATGAACTTCTTAAATCTTTAGAAGGAAAATAAAATGGCTAGTACATACACTACTAATTTAAGACTGACTAAACAAGGAGATGGTGAAAATCCTAATAGTTGGGGTCAAATACTTAATGATGGTGTTATTAGTCTTGTTGATGATGCTATAGCAGGTTATACCGCTGTAAGTGTTGGATCAGCAGCTAGTGTTAATCTTACAGCAGATTCAGGAGTTGGTGATCAATCAAGAAGTGCTTTTCTTGAAATAACAGGATCAATAGGAACAGCAGCTACATCTATATTTGTTCTTATACCTAATAATTCTAAAAGTTATGTTGTTCATAATTCTGTTTCTTATAATGACTCTTCAAATGCTTTAATGGTGCGAGTAGCAGGTAACACAGGTGTTACTATTAATCAAGGACAAAGTAAATATATTTTTACAGATGGTGCTACAGTAAGAGGAATAACTCAAGAATCATTTGGTAGTATAACTACAGGTAATTTAAATGTTAATGGTAATATTGCTACAAATGGAACTGTAAGTGTATCAGGTGCAGCTACATTTAATTCTACTGTTACTGTTTCTGGTGCTGCAACATTTAAATCTACGTTTGCATTTGAAGGTTCAGGTAGTTTTGGTAGCACTGTAACTGTTGTTGGTGCAGGTACTTTTAAAAATAATGTAAGTGTATCTGGTAATATAGATGCTGCTGGTAATGTATCAATAGGTGGTAGTCAAACATTTACTGGTGCTGGAACATTTGCCTCTACTGTTACTGTTTCAGGAAATGCAACATTTTCATCTAATGTAACTGTTAAAGGAGATTTATTTGTAAGCTCTAAAGTATGTGCAAGTGCTTTTCATGGAGATGGCTCTAATTTAACTGGGATTGTAGCTATGCCTACAGGTGCAATTGTTCCTTTTGCTGGTGTATCTGCTAATACCCCTAGTGGATTTTTATTATGTCATGGTCAAGCAGTAAGTCGTACTACATACTCTGGATTATTTGCAGTTGTTACCGCACATTATGGTGCAGGTGATGGTTCAAGTACATTTAATCTTCCTGACTTACGTGGACGTGTTGTTGCTGGTAAAGATAATATGGGCGGCACAAGTGCTGATAGATTAACTGGACAATCTGGGGGTATTAATGGTGATGTTTTAGGTAGAACTGGTGGTGCTGAAACACATACAATAACTGAAGCACAACTTGCCTCACATAGTCATGGTGCTGCTAAAAGATTTAATTCTGAGGAAGGAAGTGGTGATAGTAGAAATTCTTTAGTAGGCACTCAACAAGATGTAAATAGTGCTTTTCAAGGTTATGAAACAAGCACTGGTGGAGGCGATATTCTTATTCAAAATACTGGTAGTGGATCAGCACATAATAACGTACAACCTACATTTATTTTAAATTATATTATTAAAACATGACTAGTGTATTAGCTAAATTTAATTTTAGACAAGGTTTACATCGTGAATCGACTCAATATGAAGAGTCAGGTAAATGGTTCGATGGTAATCGTGTTCGTTTTCGTGCAGGTAAACCTGAAAATTTAAGAGGATATGAACTTAAAATTACAGATACATTTGAAGGTAGTGGTAGAGATTTATTAGCTTATAAAAGTTTAAATAATAAAAAAAGAGCAGTTTTTGGTACACCTAATAAATTATATCAACACGATGGTGATAGACTTGTAGATATAACTCCAATAACTACAACTGTTACTTTAGCAAATACTTTTGGTACTAGTTCAGGTTCTACTAGAGTTTGTTGTTCAGATGCAGCACATGGTAGAACAGTAGGAGATTATGTATTTTTTACTTCTTCTGCTGCATTTAATAATGTTAGTTTACAAGGAAATGTTTACCAAATTGTTTCAGTAGAAAGTGCAAATGTATTTGCCATTTCTGTAACAGATGCAGCTAATGCTACAGGAAGTGATGTAGGAAGTGCTACATTTAATTATTTAATACCTACAGGTAATTCTATTGCTGTTGCAGGTACAGGTTATGGTGCAGCTTCTTATCAAGCTACAGTTTGTGCTTCTGATACTAGAGCTTGGAATCAACCAGCATCAGCAGATGCTACTGACATAGTTTTTGATATTACTAATTGGAGTTTAGATAATTTTGAAACAGATGTAATAGCAAATAGAAATGGAAGTAATATTTTTTTCTTTGAAAGTGATGCAAGCACAACTCCAATAAGAGCTACTTCTGTAACTAATTCTCCTGTTAGTGTTAATTCAATAGTAGTATCAAATGAATTACATATTTTAGCATTAGGCACTAATATGACTTCTGTATCAGGACCATTTAATCCAATGGGTATAAGATTTTCTGATGCAACAAATGTAAGTGTATGGTCGCCTTCAGCAGCTAATGAAGCTGGAGATATTACTTTAGTAGATGGTACTAAAATTGTTTCAGGTATTAGATCTAGAAATGCAGTTAATGTTTGGACTGATAATTCTATGTGGATTGTTCAATATGTAGGTCAACCTGATATATTTAGAGAAACACAAGTAGGTACTAACTGTGGTCTTATAGGACAACATGGAGCAGTAGACTATAATGGTGTAAGTTATTGGATGGGATATGATAACTTTTATAAATATGATGGTTCAGTACAAATATTAGATTGTACTGTTAGACGTTTTATTTTTGATAGATTAAATTTAAAATATAAAGAAAAGGTTTTTGCAGGTATAAATTCAGAGTTTCAAGAAATTATTTGGTTATATACTTCAAATACAAGTAGTGCAACTGATTGTGATAGTTATGTAATATTTTCTCCTGAAAATAATTATTGGACATATGGTGATATGTTTTTTACCACTTTTGAAGATAGAACTATATTTGGAAATACTATTACTACAGGTGCTACAGTATCAGGAAATAATTTATATAATAATGAACCTCCAGGTATTTTTACAGGAAGTAATAATGAAGTCTTACCTTCTTTTATTGAATCAGGAGATTTTGATATAGATGATGGTAATGCAATTATTTTTATGGATAAGTTAATACCAGACTTTGATATTAATACAGGAAAAATAAAACTTAAATTTATTACAAAAAAATATCCTGAAAGTTCTGATGCAACTGCAATTACAAAAACTTTTGATATAACAGAGACAACAGACAAACTTAATTTTAGAGCAAGAGGAAGGCAAGCTAAAGTAAGGGTATCTTGTTCTTCACAAAATACTAGTTGGAAGTGGGGAGCTATTAGACTAGGTATTCAAGGTGATGGACAAAGATAATGGCAAGATATCCTTTTTTTAATTATTATTTAAATAACTTATCTAATGAAGATGTTACAAAATTATATAGTGAGGTAAAAGAATGGGGATCTATTTTAATTAGAGAACTAGATAAAAGAGATTTAGATTTAGATACTAAACCTTCTAATACTATTTTAACTGTAACTACAGTTACACAATTATCAAAACCTAAGAAAGGAGATATAGCATATTCAGTAAGCACAGGTAAGTTTAAAGGATATGTTAGTCTTGGAGCAGAAACATCATGGCAGAATCTAAATTAGATAAACATTATACTTATATAAATGAAAACACTTATATTCAAAATATGAATAAAGGTTTAGTAATAGATCCTACAAGAAGAATTATTACACAAAAACAAAATTTAATTAAGAAATTAAAAAAAGATCAAAATAATTTTTATTCAAGGTTAAGCTAATGGCAATAGAAGAATTAGGTATAGCAAGATTAAATCAATTAAAAAATGCTATGAAAACAGAGCAAGCTGTAGATGATTTAGCCATGATGAAAGCAATGAGTCAAGGTAGATCTGCTATGCCTTCTCCAATGCAAGAACCTCCTATGCCTCCTTCTATGCCTCCAATGCAACCTCCTATGCAAGAAAATATAAGTGGAATTAATAAATTATTAAAGACAGCTATCCCAACTGAAGATGGTGATAGTTTAGCAGATAAAGCTATAGAAAGTTTAATTAAACGTGCAGGTATTAATATTAAAGAACCTGAAGTAATGCCTATGCCATCTAGAGGATTACCAATGGAAGCAGCACCTGAATTATTAGCTGCAATGCAAAATCCAATGATAGCAGCTAAAGGTGGAGGTTTAATGAATATTGCAGCAGGTGGTGAGTTTTCTGGTAGAGTGCCTGGAGATGGTCATGGAATGGAAGATAATGTTTATATGCCTATTAAAGAAGGTAATAAACAAGTTGCAACTTTAGCAGTTAGTCCCACTGAATATGTAGTGGATAGTTTTACTATGGCAGCATTAGGTAATGGTAATCCTGATGAAGGTGCTGATGTTATGGATAAAGTTGTAAAAGATATAAGAAAAGAATCTTATGGTACTACAGAACAGCCTAATCAAATTGATGGGTTACAGAGTTTAAAAGAAAAAATGGAGATAGTTTAAATGGGATTTTTATCTAGTTTATTTGGTGGTGGACCTAAGACAACTGTAGTCCAAAGCAGAATACCTGAAGAGTTAGCTCCCTATGTAAAACAAATACTAGGAGAGCAACAAGCACTATATGAAACAAGGCTTGGTGAAACACCTGAAGAATTTCAATATCAAGGTCAAACTATTGCTGATTTATCTGAAGCTCAACAAGAAGCAAGAAAAGGTATAAGAGGTTTAGTATCAGCACCAAAGACGTTTCCTTTTCCAATAGAATTTGAAGGAGATAAACCAATTGTTCAAAATCCAATTGTTCAAAGACCTTTAGAACCAGGAGAACTAGAAACATTACTATCTGAACCTGAAACTGTACCTTTACCTAGACCTGTACCTTTACCTGAACCTGTACTTGTACCTGAACCTGGAAGAACTCGATTACCTAGAGATTATAGAGGTAGAAGTCAAGATGCTTTTCGTAGAGCTTATGAAGGACTAGTAGGTGTAGGTGAAAAGTTTACTGATGATCAAGTTGGATTTGAAGGAACACCTACACAATTTACTGGTACTCAATTTGAAGAAAAACCTTTAGAAGAATATATGAGTCCTTTTCAAAGGGCTGTTACAGATGTTCAAAAACGTAAAGCATCTGAAGATTTCTTTGAAAAAGTATTACCTCAATTAAGATCAGGACAACGTGGTAGAGGTCGTGGCTCTGCTTTAGGATCAAGAGGAGCTATAGTTGAAGCTCAACTAAGAGATAAGTTTGGTAGGCAATTAGGTGATATTGAAGCTATAGGTTTAGAAAAAGCTTATCAAGATGCACAAAGACGTAAAGCAGAAGACTTTGAAAGATTTAAAGATCAAAGAGGTTTTGAAGAAAGAGGTAGAAAATTTTTACAAAGTGAAAGAGATATAAGATCTGATCTTTTTGAAAGGCAAAAAAAGAGAGAAGCTCAAGTAGCTGAAGGTTTGGCAGGATTTGCTCCTAGAGAGTTTCAACAAAGATTAAAAGAATTTGGTGCTCTTGAACGTATAGGTGCAGAAGATCAAGCATTAGAGCAAAAAGCTTTAAATCGTGCTTATGCAGATTATTTAGAAAGAAGAGAAAGACCAGAAACTTTATTAGCTAGATATACTTCTGGTGTTTATGGTAATCCAATGTTAAGAGTTCCCTCAAAAACTGAAACTAAACCTGGAGTTGGATTAGGACAACAATTATTAGGATTTGGTACAGCACTATTAGGTGCTCCTAGCGGTAGTATATTTGGAAGTATGTTAGGCATGGGATCTACTGGAGGAGGTATAGGATCACTAGTAAATAGAAGAATGGGAGGAGGCTTGTCCAGTTTAAACCCTACAGTAATTAATCCTATGGGAGAAATAGTTAGACGTTTTAGAGGTGGTCCTACTGAGGCTGCTCGACAGCAACAAGAGCTTCTTGAAAGTTTAGGAAAAGGTAAAAAATTATTTTCTCTAGGTCTATCTAAAGAAGAACAAGAAGCACAACAAGAAGATGACTTTTTAAGCGCATCACCTAAAAGTCTTGCTAAAATTTATAGAGATACTAAATCAGTAGATGAAGCTAAAAAACAAGGAGTTGATGTAACTTCTAAACCTGATGAATCTTCTGAATCTACTTTTACTAAACTTTCAAGTATAGTACTTCCAAAATCTGCACAAGCACAAAATTTACCTCAAAAAGGAAGAATAACAGCAGTTCAAGGCAGTCAAAAATCTGGTAGTTCACAACCTAATGTAAGTGATCCAATAATAGCTCCAAATCTTATTTCAGGTGCATTAAATTTAACTGGAGTTGATCCTGATGCTCCAATTAAAAGTGCAGATATGAGTACAATTAAAACAATATTAACTGATACACAAAAAAGAAATAAAGAACTAAAAAAACAAGCAGAAGACCTTTTAAGTAAACAAACACCAGAAGAAGTAAAGAACAGATTTGGTGAGATTAAAAAACAAACTGATGCAGTTTTTACAGACTTACAAAAGACTCAAGATAAAAATTTACAAACCTTTTTATCAAAAATAAAAAAATTAAATACTCCTACTGATCTTCCAGGTATGTTGTTTTATATAGGTGTGGCTGGTGCAAGTGATCCTGATGGATTCTTTTCTGGAGCTACAAAAGGTTTAAAGAAGTGGTCTGATGCAAATATAAAAGATAAAAAAGAAAGAAAACAATTTGAAAGAGACTTAGCCAAATATGAATTTCAAGCTTCTAAAGATATTTTAAATACAGTTAAAGAAGGTAAACTTGCTGGACTAAATTTAAGTAAAGAACAACAAGAAGCTATTTCAAAACTACCTAAAGAAAAATTAGCTATTTTACAAATTTTATCACAAAGTCAAGCTGGTGTAGATAAAGTTAGACTTGAAATTGCTAAACTAGGTGCAGAGAAAGAGTTTCTTGATATGGGAACAGGAAATACTGTTGCAGATCTTAAAGAATCACTTGTTAATCTACCAGCAATTAAAAAAGCAATGAAAGCAAGATATGGTAAGACTCAATTAAGTGATCCTCGTTTTAAAAGACCTTTAGATGAGCTTGTAACACAAATACAAAGAGCTACTGCTCAAACTGCTAAAAAAATGGGTAGAAAAAAAGTTATGGGTGGAGATACAAAAAGACTTGAAAGAGAAATTATTTCTAAATTAGAAAACAACCAAGAATTTATAAATAAACTTATGGATAGTCTTGAAAAATATAGATAAAATTTATAAGAATAATAGGTAAATAAATGGCTTTAAATATTTATACTCAATCTTTTCAAGATATTAAAAAAGATTTTGATTCTTTTCTTCAAACAATTCCTGAATCAGAAAGAGAATCTTTTGTTAATAATGATCAACAAGTTAATAAATTTTTAAAACAATATGATACTGATTCTGATGAATTTTTTACTGCTTATGGTGAACTAGCTAATGAACAAGAAAAAGGTGTAAAAGATTTTAGAGGATCACAAGTTCAAGTAGATGATGATCCTGAGTCTAATTATTTAGAGAGTGTAATAAGTTCTGTTTTAAGAACAGGTGGTAGAACTTTAGGAGAGTTTGGAGAATATTTAAAACTATTACCTGGAATAGATGCTTCTGATAAAAGATCTTTTGTTTCTAAATATTTACCTAAAGATTGGCAAGAACATTTTGATCCTTATCATGGGGATAATACATTATCAGATGTAGAAAATATTGGTGGTCAGATAGCTACATTTCTTGTACCTGGAACATTAGCATTAAAAGGTTTTAAGTTAGCTAAAAATTCTAATATTGGTACAAAATCAGTACAAAAATTATTAGATAGAAAGTTAGCTCCTGCTGCTGCTGTAGGTTTAAGTGCGGCAGCACATGAAAGTATTATTAATAATGAAGATTATAATGCTTTAGATGAGTTATCTAAAACAGAAGATGGTAGAAAACTTTTAGACCAAATAGATAATGATCCTAATGATAGACAAGCATTAAATTTATTAAGAAACTTTGCTACAAACTTAGCTATTGAAGGTGCTTTCTTAGGTAGTGGATTAGCAGTAAAGAAAGGATATAAAGCTTTTAAAAATACTAAAGCAGGAAATAAAATTACTAGGTTTGGTCAAAAGTTTCTTACAACTAGAAAAGGAACTGATGATGAATTTTTAGCTAATACTTTAGCTAGAAACAAAGCTGCTCAAGCTGCTATGGCTAAAGCTGAAGGATTAGCATCTGACTTAGAAAAGTCCATGAAAAAAAATGATAGTGATCTTTATGAAAGATACAATGCATTAAATAGAGAAGGTAAATTTCTTGATAGTAATTTATCACAATCATTAGATGATAAATTAGAATATACTGCACGTACAAATGAAGATGTATTATCAGCAGCTTTAGGAGGACACAAAGAGGCTTTTAATTTACTATCACCAGAATCTCAAAACTTAGTTAATCAAATGCGATTATCTATAGATGAAATGTCTAAGTATATGGGTAATGCGTTAAAAGGTAAACTAGAAGCAAGAGTTAATCAAAATATAGGATACTATTTAAATCGTTCTTATAAACTATTTGATGAAGAATCAAGTGGGTATAGAAATAAAATAACAAAGGCAGTAGAAAAATATACAAAGAACTTAACTGATAATGTTTCTCCTGTCAACAAAAGATTTAAAAAAAATATAATTAATTCTGATGATGATTATGATAGTATTGTAGAAAATGCTTATGAATATTTAAAAAGAAGATCACCTACTTTACCTGATGCAGCCATAGGTAGACAGTTAGGAAATCTTATAGATAAATTTGATGAAGATGATATATTAGAATTTTTATCTGCTTCTAATAAAAGTGGTGGACTAACTGGATCTTCAAGAGCCACTTTAAAAAGAGATAAGATACCTGAAGATATTAGAATGTTATTAGGTCAGGTTAAATCTCCATATCAAAACTATATTAAAACTATGGGTAAAGTTGCTACATTAAAAGCAGAGCATGAGTATATTGAAGAAGTAATACCTAAGTTAATGGAAAAAGGAATAGTTAAATTTTACACAGATGAAGATAAGATACAGGGTTTAGTACCTAATGACGAATCTTTATCAATTTTAAATGATACACTAAATGATAGAGCTAATTTAGTTTTTGGAACTAATTCTTTTGGAGGTCAACTTACAAAAAACTTTAAATTGTCTTCACAAAAAGTTGCAAAAGCAATGGAAGATGAAACAGCACCTAAAGAAAAGTTAGATGAACTTTATGAAGGATTTGTAAAAAATTATTCTTTTATGGATGGATTAGATCCTGATGTAGGCAAACTTTATATTAGTAAAGAATATAATGATGTTCTTAGAGAGATGTTGGATAATAAAGGTCCAGGTGCATTCTTAAAATATTGGGGAGCTACTAAAGGAATTACACAAGCTGCAAAAACTGTTTATAATCCTGCTACTCATGGACGTAATATTGTAGGTAACATTCTCCTTTTAGGAGCAAATGGTTTTAGTCCTTTTGGTAAAGAGGGAGGTAAAGCTTTATCTTCAACATTATCAAGAATCTCTGGTAAGACTAATAAAGAACAAGGTGAGTTCTTAGCTAAAATGATTAAGTATGGAATAGCAGATAGTAGTGTTACTCTAGGACTTATTAAAGAGGGATTAAAAAGTTTTTCTACCACAGATAAAGATGCACCTTTTGCTAAAAAATTATTAAATAAAGTTGGTTTTAGTAAAATTGCTAAAGCTTATGAAGGAGAAGATTATATATTTAAGGTAATGCATTTTGAAAAAACTTTAGATCAAATGAAAAAAGCATTTCCTAATGAAAGTATAGAACAATTAGAACAAAGAGCAGCACAAAGAACAAGAGATTTAATGCCTAACTATGATCTTGTTCCTGATGGATTTAAAGCAATGAGATATGCTCCTATTGGAGATTTTATTGCTTTTCCTGCTGAGATGGCTAGAGTTTCTAAAAACTTAGTTAAATATACTCTTGATGATTTATTTAGTAATAATTCTACTTTACAAAAAGCAGCAGCTAAACGATTAGCAGGAACCACTGCTATGGGTGCTATACCTTATTATATGCAAAGTTTAAGTGCTGATATTAATGATATTTCTCCTGAAGAACAAGAAGCAATTAATGGAATTGATTTACCTTTTTATGTAGGTAGTCCTAAATTA
>Ga0209348_1001788_pt1 | contig 10323 bp, 9 predicted proteins | sample ETNvirenome_2_30_FD_184065 | JGI IMG/M metagenome (GOLD analysis project Ga0209348, IMG submission 184065) | Marine viral communities from the Pacific Ocean - ETNP_2_30 (SPAdes) (version 2) | ecosystem: Environmental > Aquatic > Marine > Oceanic | place: Pacific Ocean | collected 2013-06-22 | reverse complement strand
AAGTTCATTGAGGCTGCTACCATGGAAAGCGCTATTCCCGTATTACCACTTGTTGCATCACACAAAACTGTCTTATCGTTTATTTTTCCAAACATTCTGGCCCTATCAACAACGTAGGTAATCATTCTATCTTTTACAGAGCCGGCGGGGTTATAGGCTTCTAATTTTGCATAAATTTTACTTGATATTTTTATGAGAGGAGTTTCACCAACAATTGGTTTTATAAGATTCATATCACACTAACTAGTTCTACAAAATTTTGTAATTGTAAAATTCTAAGACTTCTGTCGAAAGTGTTGAGGTCATAATTTTTTTTTCTTCTTCAGAAATGTTTGGTGACTTTTGGTCTATTGATCTTTGAATACGTTTGGCGTCAAAATCTTGTGACATATGCACTTTCTTTGGAATTTTTATTTTTTGTGCTTTTGTTTCTAAATTAAATTTTGTCGATATTATATCAATTTCTTTATCTACCTGGCTTATTAAATCTTCATACCTTAGCGTGTGAAGATTTTCAAATTTATTTTCTATCCAAAAACTATGATAGTCATTCCACATTTTACAGACACTTTCAAGATCAAATACTTCTAAATCAAGTAATCTGATTGTCGGCTTTGATCCCTTCCAGATTAGATTTCTCCATTTTACAAATGTTATATTTTTCTTACCTATATCACCAGGCACCCTCTTGACTGACTCAAGCCAAAAGTAAGGATTTTTTGTAATTAAAATAGTAGGTATCTTATCTTTTTTTAGATTTGTAATTCCAGCTTTTACGACCTCTGGAGAGTTATCTGTATTTTGTTCATATTGATCAGGGTTATAGGAGTGTTTCCAAAAATATTCTCTTGGATCACCAGGTTTTCTACCAATACCTGTGTCTATTGAGTTTACATGAAAATTATCTTCTAAGAGTGTAGAGATGTAGTTTGTTCCTGACCTTTGGATTCCAATTACTTTTATTTTCATACTCATAATTTAAATAGTTGGTGGAGGTGGCGGGAGTCGAACCCGCGTCCAAAGCATCTCAAATAATTCGTCGTTCACAAGGTTAGTCTAGATCTGGCCCTAGACCGCCATTAAGTAGCAAATATATAATAATATAAAGTAACAATTCCAGATGTTGGGTTAAGAAGGTATCTGGAAAACCTCCTCAAGAATTATGCGGCAAGCGCATAATCCTCGAAAGTTTCAACGTCATCGTTTGCGTTTATTGTTTGGGTATTTTTACTGTGCCTACCCACACAGCCTTGCACGAACTACCATCCTTGCCCTGTCGAAACCAGGTCACCCCCTTAATCAGTACACTTCTCGCAGTCGCATGTACAACATTCGCAGCACTTACATTTCTTTGCATCACTCATAATAATCACCCCCTTTCATAATTAGGATTTTCCAGTTACAAAGTAGTAACCTTTTTCAATATAATCTTTCTTATTGCGAGCGTCTGGTTCATTGATTCCAGGAAACATTGTAACCAAAGAGGTGAGAATTTTACCATCACTTAACTCTCCAAGCTCAACTAGTATAAGGTTCATTATTTTAGTTGGCTGAAGTGGAGCATCAATCACCTTTAGTGGTTGTCTTACTTCGTATTTCTCTCCAGGAATAACCATCTTAGGATCCGAAAGAGCGTCCGAAGATTCATCGTTATCTGACCCTATTGGGTGTACTTCAAGGCCTTGGTCTATTAAGGAAGGAATTGCCGCATTGTTTCTGATCGGCTCTTTAAACATAAAATCTCTAGGCTGCTTTCCTTTAGCATCTTTTGCCTTAACTAGTGAATCAAACCCTATAGGTACGCCCATGTCTACGTTAAACCATTTATATACTATACCATATCCTGCATCTACTCTTTCACCATCTTCTGTCATAACTGTATCCCTTACCAACTTTAATAAGGAGTCATCAATAGAATATCTATCAGAGAACTTTGAGCCTGGTAAATCAGATTCTCTAGAATGTGAATGTTTTGCATGATTGAAGGTTGTTTCAACATGTAAGAATACGAATTCAGAGTCAAGGTCATACAGATTATCTTCATCTAGACCCTCTGCATAGCTATTTAAAAACTTATTAGCCGCCACTAATTTTTTTGCAGATTCAACTCGGTCTGAAGAATCTTCTCCTTCTCCTTGTCCGGGGTCATCATCGTAAAAAGAGGCTTCACCTTTTTCTTTTTCGTACTCCATATCCTTTCTGATTCTCTCTTCTTCAGAATCTTCTAGATTTTCTTTTACGTATTTTCTCCAATTTTCCATTATCAGCTTCATTTACTGTCTCCTGTAGTGTTTAACACTTTAACTAGTTGTTTCTTTTGTAATCATCTTCTAATCTAACCACATCATCAAGTTCTGGTGTACTGACTTCTGCTAGTTCTACATCACCATATGGAGCGCAGAACCTATGTATTGTGTTTGGCTTAACGTGAAAACTTTGCCCTTTTTTAAGTTCAATCGATTGTAGTGTACCACCCATTCCTAATTCAAGTAGAAGTGTTCCAGTTAGTACAAAGATTGTCTCTTCTTTTTGAACGTGATACTGCCTAGATAGTTTGTGTCCCTCATTTATACAAAGTATCTTTCCCACAAACTTTTCACAGTGAGACCAAATTATTTCATGGCCCCAAGGCTTATTTATTTTTTTTTGTTCTACTACCATAATTAAATTCCTCTGTAAGTCCATATTCTCTTATGTAATGTATGAAGTCTGCTTTCTTCATACCAATCATCAAAGAAGCTTCTCTTCTGTTTTTTGCACAAGATAAAGCGTATCTTACAATAGCCTCCTTGCAAATGTCGTAAGCATATTTCAAAATTGGAAAGTTAAGAAGTTTATTGTTCAATCCCTCTGTAGAGGATATAAGTTTTAGCGTTATTAATTCTTCTAACTTAATAAATTTTATTTTTTCTAAAAAGTCTTTATCTATTTTTCCTTCTTTTAGTAAATTATTTTTTAAATTATAATTTTCATTATCAGAAGTAAATTTATTATCTTTTAAAGAATTATCTTTATTCATTCAATTTGCCAACCTACCCACCAAGGGTAACACGACAACTAAATAAATTCAAGCTATTTTTAAACTGACTGCTTCGCCTGATCATATTCGTCATTTGTTGGCTCTTCAATTGAAGTAGACATTTCGCCATCCCATTTATCAAAGTACAACTTTAAATTAGCTATAAGATAATCGTAAAACATTTCTTGGTCTTCTGGATTATCTAGTTCAGCGTAGTAATCAATAATTGACTTTTCTATTGAGGGGTACACTCTCTCTGCTTTATTTCTTCCGGTTGTGTCTTTTCCAGAAATAGGTTGCATCTTTTCCTTTTCTTCTTCTTCCTCGGAAGGTTTTTCTTTTTCTGAGCCATCCGAAAAATCTAGAAACATTTCAGGATCTGCTTCAACACCTAAAATATCAACCCCAACCTTCTGCTCTGAGACTTCACTACTACCAACATCATTAAGCTTTACAGGTGCAAGTGTATCTACTGTCCACTTTAAAATATGTGCTCTAAAAGAAATTTTTTGATCATCGTTAGTTGTAAGAGTTTTGTATACAGTTCTCAAAGTCGCTAAAATATTTGTATTTTTAAACATATCTTTTAGGGTATTGATACCAGTATTATCATGTATATCCGTTGTAGGATCCTCGGCTTCGTTTAACGATTGTTCAAAAATAACTTCTCTCAGATGCATTCTTAGTTGGTGCTCTTCTAAAATTCTAGAAACCTCATCTTCATGTTGTTTTGACTTAGAATCAAAGAAGCTCTTTAGGGCTTCCTTGATTTTTGTTCTTAATCTTTTTTCTTGCTTGTTCATTCTATCTTTCCTTTTAAATGTTTTAAAGGCACCTTTTACGTGACCGGCTATCGCGCCTGCTACCGAAGCTTCTTCTATGTCTTCCTCCGCAAGAAACGCGTTTGATATATCTTTTGGTCTATCAAGATGAAAACCTCCGCCATACTTAGTTAAATCTTTTCTTCCCATATCTAAATAGGTAGCATGAGCTTTAGAAAGCCTTTTACGCATTTTGCTTTGAAATTTGCCCTTAGATGGTTTTCCTTTTGGAGCCTTTTGTGCTCTGAATGCCTCGTAAAAAGTATTAGCTTGTTTAAAGACTATTTCTTCAAGTCCAGACACATCAACTTCTTCAGGGTTAATTTCAGGCTCCTGAACTTGATCTTCTTCACCTGTCTTTTCATCTGCGGGGTTTAGCCCCAAAATTCCCATATATGCTAATGCATCTTCTGGATATGGAACATAAAACTTGAGTAAATCTAGTCCTACGGGGTCTTTTGTAGCAAGGTCCATTATAAATCTCATATCACTTGCATTAAAATCTTGAAAATTCTTTTTCATTTGAGATCTTACAGTATCGTTATTTTTCATGAAATCTACGTACTTTGGATCATGTTTAGCTACCGGCACAACTCCTGGGTGCAGTGTAAGGTCTGGTCTTGCTTTTGCAACTCTTTCTCTCATTCCTCCAAACCTTGATGCATCATCTTCCTTATCCCCAACCACAAGAACAATGTTAGAATCTTTTGGAGCCACTAAAAGACTGGTAGGGTCAGGCTTACCTAAGACATAGTTATACATTATACGCATAGGAGAAGTATTTTCCTTATCTCCAAGAATTAACTGAACTTTGTTTTTAACTGGTGATTTGTCAAGCATAACCATCCACATTTGTTTTGCCTGGTCAGCTGAAATAGTTTTACCAGACATAGGTAAAGGTCTGGAGCTTTGTAAACTTGGACTAGAAATTATGACTAGATACTTGTCAACCTCTGGAAGCTGTTCGGAACCAGCGCGCTCTTCTATCTGCTCAAGGGCCCTTAGATGACCTTTGTGTGGAGGTTTAAAAGAACCCGGCAGTATTGCGATTGTAAGAGGCTTAATTTCGCCCTCTGAAGAGCTTTCTTCTTCAGAGGCTGGTTCTATAGGTCCAAAGCGCTGAAATCGCTCCATACCTAAGATTTGGTTAGCAGGAGCAAAGTTTCCAGTCAGTTTGTAGGTAACACCGTTCCAATCAAAAACAAAACCTTCAGATGGAGTATTAATACCTTCCGCAGATTTAAGTTTTACCATTTGACGAAATAATTCTTCTTTTGCTCTTTCGTTAGAAGAATTTTGGATCTTAGTGATAGATTTTTGTAACTCTGATTGTAAAAATTTTATTTGCTTTTCGTTGTCTGAAATAAATGCAGACTCTAAACCATCAATTGCTGCAACTGAAAAATCGTGTAAAACTTTCTGCAAAGTCCTAGTATATTCAGAGTATTTAAAAGATTTTATAAATTCACTAATTTCATCACTTAACTCAGACGGTATGCCAGATGTAATTTGTCTAAGAGTTGGACCACCAGTAACCATCATTAATCTTTTCAAGATCATTTTGTTTCTATCTTCTGTTAATCCAAAATTATTGATAATTGGTACTAATTGCGCAACAACGTAATCATTAATTGTAGACTGGTCATTTAGCCCTTGATCACGAACAAGATTTTCTATTTCAGATATTGTAGCAGGTACTACTTCCTTTCCTTTCATGGGTGGGAGCTTTTTTATTTCATTTGTTTCTACTGAAAAAACGGCTGGGTCTTCTGTAGACATTCCCATGATAGATTGCTCAAGGGTCTCAAAGTTTTTAGAAACGTCAACTTCTAATCTTTTTGCAGTTTCCTTATCGAACGCCCCATGGCCAACTCTGTGAATAAGCAAAGTTTTCTTGTCGTAAGGTATCACATTAGTGGTACCTTTACTTCTAGGATCTTCTTCATCTAGTCCGGGTGTGCCCGGGTTCATAACTTCAGTATTGAAATACACTTCGTTATCTAAACCAAATATTTTTTCTTGAGTTTCTTTGTCTATTTGTTTTATGGTGTCTTCAAAAGCTTGAAGCGCTTCAACAAAACTAGCTCGAAGTGCCTGGGAGGGATGTTCTGAGAAAAAGCTATCAAACTCTTCAACATCTAATCCACCTGCTTTTATCTGAGTTTTATTGCGAATAGCTTTAGCTTTTTGGTTTCGAACATTGAAAGAAAGAAAAATGTTTTGGCCATCAGTTTTTTCTGTACCTCGCACTTTCCCGTCAGCAACTGCTTGCAAAAGCTGCTTTAGTTCCCCAAAGGACATTTCACCGTTATCGTATATATGGTTCATGTGCCCCGCGACGGCACCTTCTAAAAGCAGTTTGTCTATCATGTTTGTAACCTACACAGTATTTCTTACTTTGTCCACTTGTTGATTAATTTATCAAACAATTGGTTGTTTCTGTTGTTAAATCTGCTTTCATAAAGAGTATTTTCTTGCTCAGGTGTTTGAACTTTAGACTCATTTTTTGCAGCATCAGTTTTTTCTTCAGCCGTCGAAGATGTAGTAATCTCACTAGCTTTGACAGATTTGTCTTCTCCATCCTGTGTGATTATAACGCGGTTATCTTTCCCTTTACCTGGACCGTCAACCACTTTTATAGTGGCGGGCTTCCCACTATACGTAACTTTCTGATCTACAGTGAATGATCCGTGAGATGTTTCATTCATACGAAAGTATGCATCGTACTCTTCGTCGGACATGGCGTCTTGCTCTTTCTTAGAGAATCCTTGATTACCAGGCAATTTTCTTTCAGCTTCTTCTTCACCCTTTCTAAGCATCGCTGCAGCTTGCTCAAGTTCATCTGCAGTGATTTTTCCTCCGTCTATCAAGCCTTGCAAGATAGATAAAGCATCAGCGCCTTGTTCACTTTGAGCATCTCTTGCTCTTTCCTCTGCTTCGAACTCCATCATATCGTAGCCCATAGCGATTTCATTTATTTTCTTCATAGTGTTCTCCTTGTTTTCTTTTTGCACCGGTCTTTGTAACTTTGCAGGGACTTTGACCGGGTTTTGATTTAAGTAATTGTCGATAGTGTCGATCCCTGTATTTGCTGCATCAAATCGGCCGATATCGTATGCAGCCAGGCTCTGATTGAGCAAATCAGTAAGTGTCTGGCCATTTTTGTAAGCAATCATTTTTTTAAATATAGGACTTTTACCCCTCTTTAGTGCCTCATTAGTATCATTACCGTAAATACCATCAGCGTTTGATCTTCCTTTACTATTTTTAGCAGGCAAGTGTTTAAAACCAATTAAATCTCTTTGAAGATTTCTTATAGCACTATAGGTTCTGCTACCATACTTTCCATCGTCGTCACCCAAAGGTAAATATCCACCAGCTATCAACATTCTTTGCAATCCGGCAATACTATCGCCTGGTAAAGCACCTTTTAGCCGGCTTTGCGCGAAAGCTTTAGATCTTGCTACTCTTCTTGATAATTTCGTAAAAGGCTTTCCCATTAGCTTTCCACCTTGTAAGCCTCGTACAGATTTTTTTATTGCTGCTCTGTTTATTGCTCTCTTTTTTGCTCTCTTTTTTGCTGGTGCTTTTGCTGGTGCGGCTTTCGAAGGCTCTGGTTCTGATATCACAGGAGTGTCACTAAAATTAGTTTCAGGCTCATTATTTACAGGAGACTCGAGGTCACTAAAATCAGTTTCAGGCTGATCACTTTGATTTGGTCCTTGACCGCTCAATCCGACAGATGGAGTAGTGGAGGCTACAGCTGTTTTGGTATCAACTTTTGGTGTCGACGGCCTCTTTGTCGGCTCTCCAAATCCTAGTGCTGCTAATTCATCCTTCTCTCTATTTTTTATTGCCTGAACAGCATCCTGCCGGGCTTGGTAAATATTTCCTATAGTCTCGCTAGTGTTTTTATATGTCTCCATATCCTTTGTGCTTTGTGCAGATCCGAGCCCCTGCGATAAATTTTTAGGATTGTTTATAGCTTCTATGTCCCTTTGAGCCTTGGCACGTACCATTTCAGCTTGCTTCTTCCTGAATTCGGCCCTATTTGCATCAACAGCGGCTCTTCTAGCATCTCTCTTCTTTTTTGCTCGCGCCGCGGCTTGCCTCTGCAATGGAATGGATACATCGAATGGATTGTCCTTCTGTTCAGTAATTATTTTCCTTATCAAATCTTCTAATGTTTGTTTATTCACTTTTTTACTCTCCTTTAAAAACTTAGACTCTGCAATTTTTATAATATAAAGTTCCTTTTTATCAAGCCCGTCTTCCCAGTCGCGAAAACACATGTTACCTTGTAAATAGGCCTCTTTTTCCATATTTCGCATGTGTTCATTATCTTGAGCATAACTTTTATCCATGTGTCCCATTTTCTCTGGGGCTAGATCACCTCTGAGGTTTTGAGTGTGATGAACCAGTTCATGTGCAAAAGACCTTAGTATATCCTTAGGGTGCCTTTTAGTAACATATAAGGTTACACTTTCTTCTTCGGGATTGTAGTGTGCAGTTTTTCCTAAAGCCATATTAGAATTTTCTATATCGTTTTTTAAAAAAAGCTTTGGTGGGTGAGAGAACTTAAGCCTATCCTTTGCAAATAAAGATAGTTTTCCTAGTAAGGGTTTAAGTTCATCAATCATGGGTTAGAAACTCCTAACATAAATAGTTTCAGGTTTGTTAAGCTGTAATTTTTTTTATATGTACTCTTTATCACCTGAGAACATAACATCAATAGAGTCGTCCACTTCCAGTTCTAATTTTCCAGATAACCAAAGTTCAATATCGTCTCTAGATTCGAATCGATATAGACTTGGGCCCTCATACAAGCACCAAGAATCAACCTGTTCAAGTATGTCCATTTTATTGAATACAACCTTATTGCAACCATTGATTCTAGTAGCCATCTTCAGCATATCAAAATCAAGCCAGTTTATTTGTCTTGGCCTACCTGTTGTTGCGCCAAACTCTTCTCCAATCTCTCGAATTGTTTCGAATATTTCATCCGGACCTTCAAATGACTTTGCTCCAACGTAAGTTTCATAAATTTTTGCTACACCCCAAACATCTCTGATTGATTTAGCAGGTACACCGTTTAGAAGGGCAGAACCAACAGTGCAATGAGAAGAAGTAACATAAGGATAATCACCCCAATCAACATCTAAGCCAAAACCTTGAGCACCTTCAAACAGTATTTCTATGTTGTCAAACTCATCATTTTCGTAAAGCTCATGATAAAGACTAACAATATATGGTTGCAACCGGTGATCATTTACAGCTCGAACACCTTTTCTTCCATACTTATCCCTGTAAGCAGGGCCATTTCCTCTTTTTGTTGTACCAATATCCTTATCTTTTCCATCTTCAATTCTGTGAAAATCAGTAATTAAGTGTGCATTTGTTGATACTTGCACTAGCTTTTTTGCAGGGATTCCGGCTTCTTCTAGTTGTTTTATTTCTTTTAGAAAAGTATCAACGTGCACTACACAACCAGGTCCAATAATTGATCTAATACCAAAAAAAACACCACAAGGAATGTGGTGCGTTACAAACTTTTCACCATTGTGATAGATAGTGTGCCCAGCATTACAGCCTCCGTTATATCTGATAACATGTGTGTAATTATTTTTCCTGCACAGGGCATGTGCAATTTTACCTTTGCCGCAGTCTCCATATTGAAGATCTACTACTACGTCAGCAATCATTTTTTATCCTTTCATTGATTACTGATACATCATACCTTATTACAATCTTTCTTTTAACAATCTTCTTGCGGCTTGCGGGTTTTTCATTGTTATATTTAGGTCTGATCTTGTAGATTCCAGATCAGATTTTATAAGATTTCCTTTTTCTTCTAAGTTACAAATCTTTGTTTCTTTTTCATCAATTTTTTTAGACAGTACTCTAAATTTCCATACAGCGGCACACATAAACACTATGCAAGCTATATCAATAAACATATTCATATTCATCCAGTTTACAAAACTCACTTCTTAATCTTCTCCTCGATATCAATATCAACATCTTCATCATCTTCGTCATTATTTAAATGATCCCATGGAGCAGGCTTACTAGGATCTAAAAGAGAATCAATACTTGATAGCGGGTGGTCATTGAATCTTAAGTAATCTTCATCGCTTTGTTTTCGAAAATAATCTTTTATTTCTTGTATTGCTTCTTCCAAGTTTTTATTAGCATACCTTGCTTTAATTGAATCCTTTGCACTTTGTTCCGAAGAGTGGCATGAGCTTTTTTTCTTAGATCCTTTCTTTGAAACAACGTGTGTACCAGACTCACCATTTGATTTTGTACATTTTTGTGCTCTAACTTCGTAAGGCATGATTAATTCTCCTGATTTAAATAGTTTTTCCAGACCTTGTTTTCGTCAATCTTTTTTGGCTTGAGACTGATAGACATCATCCGATCATAAGCTTCTATTTTTAGAGCTGATAGTTTCTCCAAGTAACCTGCATTTCTTAACATTTT
>Ga0209348_1001786_pt1 | contig 10329 bp, 9 predicted proteins | sample ETNvirenome_2_30_FD_184065 | JGI IMG/M metagenome (GOLD analysis project Ga0209348, IMG submission 184065) | Marine viral communities from the Pacific Ocean - ETNP_2_30 (SPAdes) (version 2) | ecosystem: Environmental > Aquatic > Marine > Oceanic | place: Pacific Ocean | collected 2013-06-22 | reverse complement strand
CGCAACAGCAAGGAGTTCCACAAGGAACTTAAAATACAGAGCGGCAAGAAACTATATGAAAGTGATATTAATCCTGTATTCCGCTGTCTGGAAGAAAACTATTTGGGTGCTGAATCGCCTAAACTGCACACAGCGTTTTTCGATATTGAAGTTGACTTCGATAGTGAGCGTGGTTATTCTCCCACAGAGGATCCTTTCAATGCAATAACTGCTATTACAGTGTACTTGGACTGGGTAGAACAACTGGTTACACTGGCAATGCCTCCCAAAAGCATGACCATGGAAACGGCGCGGGATATATGCAAAGTGTTTGATAACACATTTCTGTTTGACAATGAAGCGGATTTGCTAAACACGTTTATGGATTTGATTGAAGATGCTGATATACTAAGTGGTTGGAACAGTGAAGGATATGATATACCCTATACGTTCAACAGAATTACAAGAGTATTAAGCAAGGAAGATCTAAGACGTTTTTGTTTATTTGGACAGCACCCTCGCAAACGTACATTTGATAGATTTGGTAAAGAAGAAAGTACATTTGATCTAATAGGGCGTGTGCATTTGGATTACATGCAACTGTATCGCAAATACACATATGAAGAACGTCATAGTTACAGTCTGGATGCTATTGGTGAATATGAACTTGATGAACGCAAGACTGCATATGAAGGCACACTGGATCAATTGTATAATCAGGACTTCGAGAAGTTTATTGAATACAACAGACAGGATGTTTTGTTAATAAACAAACTGGATAAGAAACTACGTTTTATTGATCTTGCAAATGTGCTTGCACATGAAAACACAGTGTTGCTAATGACAACAATGGGCGCAGTTGCAGTTACAGAACAAGCAATTATAAATGATGCACATGCTCGTGGTATGGTTGTACCCAATCGCAAAAGCAGAGACGATGGCCCTAAAGTAGTAGCGGCGGGTGCTTATGTTGCATATCCTAAGAAGGGCATGCATGACTGGATAGGTGCTATTGATATCAACAGTCTATATCCCAGTGTTATTCGCGCACTTAACATGGGTCCAGAAACAGTCGTAGGACAACTGCGTCAAACAATGACAGAATACATGCTACGCGAAAAGACTGCTGGAGGTACAAGTTTTGCGCAGGCCTGGGAGGGCGAGTTCGGCAGTAGAGAATATCAAGCAGTGATGAATATGGAGCGTGGCACAGAGATTACTATTGACTGGGAGAACGGTGACAGTGATACACTAAGCGCACATGATGTATGGCGACTAATATTTGACAGCAATCAACCCTGGACACTAAGTGCTAATGGAACTATATTTACATATGAACGCAAGGGTGTTGTGCCTGGCTTACTGGAACGCTGGTATTCAGAACGTAAAGACATGCAGAAAGAACTGAAACGTGCAAAGGACGAAGATGGAGATGTTGAATACTGGGACAAGCGACAACTTGTAAAGAAGATTAATCTTAACAGTTTATATGGTGCTATCCTTAATCCTGGCTGTCGCTTTTATGACTTTCGGATAGGACAAAGCACAACACTTACAGGACGTTGTATTACAAAACGCATGGCTGAAACTGTAAATGGTATCCTAACAGGCAAAGAAGAACACACAGGTGATTGTATAATATATGGTGATACAGACAGTGTGTACTTTAGTGCATGGCCTGTAATGCAAACAGAAGTTGAAGACAATCGTGCAAAGTGGGGCAAGGAAGTATGCACACAGTTGTATGATAATATTGCAGACAAAGTCAACGATGAATTTCCTGTGTTTATGGAACGTGCTTTTCACTGTCCACGTGAGAACGGAGAAATAATAAAAGGCGGCAGAGAGATTGTGGCAAGTAAAGGCTTGTACATTACAAAGAAGCGTTATGCGGCATTGATATATGATCTTGAAGGTTTCCGTCTTGATATGGATGGCAAGCCTGGTAAAGTAAAAGCAATGGGTCTGGATTTAAAACGCAGTGATACTCCTCGCTTTATGCAGGACTTTTTAAGTGAACTACTATTGGATGTGCTAACAGGCAAGGATAAAGACTACGTTGTAGACAAAATAAAAGAGTTCAAGTATGCATTTAAGGAACGTCCAGGCTGGGAAAAAGGCACACCCAAGCGTGTTAATAACTTAACAAAATTTACAAATGAAGAAAAACGTTTGGGTAAAGCAAACATGCCAGGACATGTTCGCGCGGCAATGAACTGGAATAATTTGTGTAGAATGAACGGAGACAAGTATAGCATGAGTATTGTTGACGGTGCTAAAACTATTGTGTGTAAACTAAAGCCTAATCCGCTTGGGTACACAAGTGTAGGATATCCTATTGATCAGACACATCTTCCACAGTGGTTCAAAGACTTGCCCTTTGATGATGAAGCAATGAGTAATGCCATTGTTGATCAGAAAATAGGAAACTTGCTGGATGTGCTGAACTGGGATCTTCAAACACTTACTAACACAGCAAACACATTTGACGATTTATTCTCATTTGAGTAATATGCGCATATAAATACAAGCGGAGATTGTCGATGAAACAACTGGACAAAATGATTCTGCTTACAAAAATGCAAGCAAAAAATGCAGATTATCCCCTAAACATTTTGTCTGACCTAACAAATCACAAACAGTACTTCCAAGAACAGGAAAAGTTATTTAAAGACAAAACTTTTCACACAGAGATTGTACAAGCACTTTCTGAAATGATCTCGCTAAGGAATAAGTATTCCAAAACTTACACTAAACTTAACAAACATATTGATAATCTCTTACGCGATGAAGAAGTAAAAATATTACGAAGAGACTATGATTCACACGATAATACAAATCCTGACCTAGAACTTATGACTAGTCGTATTGAAAGTTTGGATCCAGAATTTATACGTCTTATGAAACTACAAATAGGAGATTTTAGTGATTGGAAACACGCTGGTATAGAACTTAATCCTAGCAATGGTTTATTAACTAGATCGTTTTTAGCATGCGATCCGTTGTATTTGTATACAGGTAATGTAATGGATAAGCAAAAAGTAAAAGAACAATTTAATAGTTTTTTTAGCGATAGAAGATTAATGATGTACAATAATTTGTTGGATTTACCACAAGGACAACTGGGTTTAGCAGTAAGCATAAACAGTTATGATTTTTGGCCTATGGATCCTATCAAAACAGAAATACAAAAGGTATTCAATTTACTAAAACCAGGCGGGCACTTCATATTCACATACAATGATTGCGAACAAATTAGCAGTTTGGATCTATGTGCTAATGACTATAGGGCGTACAATACAAAAACACTTATGACAAGCATGGTTCAAATGTTTGGCTTTGATATTGTTAAACAGGAAAACTACTGCAATGGCGCACACAGTTTTATGGTTGTAAAACGACCTGGTAAATTAACCTCACAAAAATTAGGCGCACCTCTTGTTGAAGTCAAACATAAAAAATAATATTGACTTGATCACAAAATCTAAATATAATATAGGCACACTAAACAGTAAAGGAATTTCCTATGAAAGATTATCTACTAGACATAGTTAAGCATACATATTCGCTTGGCTTTATTAGTCTTGTAAAAGTTACAGGCACAGACGAAACCACAACAATTGAAGGACTTGCAGAGGATCGTAGTGTTATCCTGCAAGCAACAACTAAAACACCAGTAGCAGACTTTATGGGCACATTTGGTATGCCTAATCTGGACAAACTGGGTGTTATCCTGCGTATCCCGGAATATGCAGAAAATGCAAATATTAGTATTAATACACAGGAACGAAATGGTGAACAAGTGCCTGTGGGTATTGCATTTAGTAATGCAAGCGGTGATTTTAAGAATGACTATCGCTTTATGGCAAGTGAGATTATTAATGAAAAACTAAAGACTGTTAAGATGCGGGCAGTAAATTGGGGCATTGAATTTGAACCTACAGTTGCAAGTATTCAACGTTTTAAGTTTATGATCAGTGCCAACAGTGAAGAAACTACATTTATTGCTAAAACAGAAGGTGGAGATCTCAAGTTCTACTTTGGTGATCACAGTACACACGCAGGCAACTTTGTATTCCAGCCGGATGTATCCGGTAGTGTAACAAAAGGTTGGGCATGGCCTGTAGAGCAAGTAAGTAAGATTCTTAGCCTTGGTGGTGATACACAGTTTAAACTAAGTGATGATGGTGTTGCAGAAATAGTTGTTGATAGTGGACTTGCAGAATATCACTATCTACTTCCAGCACAAAGTAAGTAATGACTCTTCCAACAAATCTAACAGAACTACAACGTGACTATGCAGTATTTCTGCCTGCTCTTAGTAGTTTTTATGTAAACGTAACAGGCAAAATTAAACACAGTGCTGGTACAAACGAGCCCAGTGTACTGCCTGAACGTATACCTGAACCTATTAGCGCAGATGTAAGAGAGATGGACTATCTACGTCCTGATGCACTATGGACTTACAAATGGAGTTTGCATAGTGCAGGACACAGTAGTTTAGACGTTGACAAGGACTTGCCCAGAGAAAGCATGTATCGTGACAGAGATCGTAACACAAGTTTTATGCTGGGCGATAGTGGTGGCTTTCAGATTGGTAAGGGCAAATGGCCTGGTGATTGGAAAGCAGGCAGTGGTTGTGCCAAAGCACAAGCAAAACGTGATGGTGTGCTAAAGTGGATGGATGCATACATGGACTATGGCATGATCCTGGATGTTCCTGCTTGGTTATCGCGTTCGCCTGAGGGTGCAGAAGCCGCACAGATAAGTTCTTATCAGGAAGCCGCAGATGCCACAGCGTTTAACAATGAATACTTTATACGCAATCGCACAGGAGACTGCAAGTTCCTAAACGTATTTCAGGGTGAGAACCACGCACAAGCAGACTTGTGGTATGATCAGATGAAACAGTTCAGTGATCCTGCACAGTATCCGGATGCACACTTTGAAGGATATGCTATGGGCGGACAGAATGCTTGTGATGTACATCTTATCCTTAAACGTATTGTAACACTAATGCATGACGGATTGCTTGAAAAAGGACAGCATGACTGGATGCATGTTCTGGGCACAGGTAAACTAGAATGGGCAGGTGTGCTTACTGCTATACAACGTGGTGTTCGTAGTTTGTATAATGAAAACTTTACCATTAGTTTTGACTGTGCAAGTCCTTTCCTAGCAACTAGTAATGGACAACAGTATACACACTATCGCATGCCCCACAATGGCAAGTGGAAATATGCAATGGAAGATGCGCCTGACGATAGAGCATTTGCAAAAAATACGCAGAGCTATGATGATCACTGTGCTGGTATATATGAAAACTGGATGCCAAGTCCTATCACAAACCTAATGAAAGTAAATGATATATGTGTGTATGCACCTGGTGACCTAAATAAGATTGGCAAAGAAGGCAAAACTAGTTGGGATACTTTCAGTTATGCACTGCTAATGAATCACAACATTTATACACATGTTCGTAGTGTGCAGGAAACAAACAGGCTGTATGATGAAGGCAGTTATCCTAAAGAACTTGTAGATGACAACTTCCAACGCACAGAAGTAAAGGATGTAATCAAGCGTATATTTGAACTTGATGATCTTGACAAACAGATGAAACTTATAGAAGATCACAGTCGTTTGTGGATGCGTGTAATTGGCAGTCGCGGTGCTATTGGCAAAAAGACTGTAAATGCAAGCACACAGTTTGCAAGTTTATTTGAAGAAGTTTGACTTGACAACTTGTAAATTTAGTGTTATATTATTATTATCGTTAACTACTATGAGTATAAGCCAATGGCTACACAAAAACAAAAAGAAGATCTCCTAGAGACTTTTAAAGGCCCTTTTTTCTATCGTTTACGCATCTCGGGCTATGGTGCAGAATCCTCCTACATGAATATCTCAAAAGAAGCACATGACTATTGGAGTGCTATCAAAGAAGACGTGGGAGACAGTGATATCATCCAGTATGTACTAAACGCTGAAGATTACGAATGGAACGATCTTGCTAGTTGCGAAGAGTTCGAGGATATAGATCCTGGAGACATTCCGCGAGCAGCAATGTTTATGCATGACGAAAACGGAGTAGGAAGTGCATGGTATGAGCCTTTGAACGAACATGATCGTAACTGGGCAGCAAGCATGGACAGTGCATATCTAACTGTGGAAAAAGTTGATAGTAAAGACTGGAATGCACAATGGATTGAGGACGTCATTGAACATGAAGATGTAAGCGATTTTATAAATCGCGTTGAAGAAGAAAGTGATGGTGAACACGAAGCCTATGCATCAAACTTTATGACAGATAGTAATCCTTTTCCAGAAAAAGGACAGCATATATGTTTAATGCAGAGTGTTGAAAAGGGCACATTCATTGAAACTATCCTGGAAACTCCTTTACCTTTCGATCAGAACCTGTTAAAATTACAGATAGGTGAAGCACCTAATGGTGAAGATCTAGTCTTTGGACTTGAGTATGATGGTGTAGAACTTGACCAGGATGGTGGAGATACAAATGGCAAAGGTTATTACATTTACTTTTATGAACAGGAGTTTTAATAATGGATAACATGATGTTGGAAGCCATGCGTGAAGATGCAATGCGTCAACAACTACACAAAAGCAAACGTATGATCTGGGTAACATTCCAGAAGGAGGGTATACACAAATATCCTGCTGCACTGGATGATCCTAAACTAGCAACAGGAGATTGGGACGATGTATCGTTTCTTGGCTATCCTCATCGTCATATGTTTCACTTCCGGGTGTCAATTGAAGTGTTCCACGACGATAGAGAAATCGAGTTCATCCAGTTCAGCAGATGGTTGCAAAGACTGTACAGTGTGGGAACAGATGAAGAAGACAGCGAAGCCGGGCATACGGTGTTGGCGCTGGACTACAAATCCTGTGAAATGATCGCAGATGATTTATTTTTAGAGATCCGTAAGCGTTATGGATCCAACAGAGAAGTTCACATTGAAGTGAGCGAAGATGGTGAGAACGGTTGTGTTGTCACCTTTCCAAAAGCCTAAAGGAGATACAACGTGGCTGGAAAACCAATGACTAAAGAAATTGTTAAAGTATTTGATGATTTGGATGACTATCTAAGATTTTGTAAAGAGTTTGGCTGGTCCTATAACGAAGCGGATCTATATAGACAGGATGCGCCTGGATATGCTGAATATTTAAGATTTAAGGCTGGGACTCGTATCCCTAAAAACTGGATGCGTGATGCTAAGTTTCGTTTGAGCCAGTATCAGGATAATCGTCCTGGGGGAAAATTTGCAAGCGGTAGGAGAACACAGTGACAGTCTACATTGTAGATATTGAGCCTGTTGAGTCACGCTATACCAAGCAGTGGAAAGAACATCTTCCTGAACAACTACAACGTGCATTATGTAGTGACAGTGCAGTGCTGGACGATGTTGAAGTGATTAGTGGCGGTGATGTTCCACAAGCAACGACACCTGGAGCGTTTCTAAACTTTGGAGGCACTAATGTTTACAAAAGTAATCAACTTATGCAAATTGCTAATTTATTTTGTAGAGGTGTTGTTAAAAATGGCGATTACTTTTTGTATACTGATGCTTGGAATCCTACTGTTATACAGTTGCGTTATATGGCTGAACTTTTGGGGGTTGATATTAGGATCGGTGGTATGTGGCATGCTGGTAGTTATGACCCGCAGGATTTTCTGGGCAGACTAATAGGTGATGCAACCTGGGTAAGACACGCTGAACGCAGTATGTTTGATTGTTATCATGACAACTATTTTGCTACACAGTTTCATGTAGAACTGTTTAAGGACACATATAGATATGTTGATGATGCCAGCGTAAAGGTTGTTGGTTGGCCCATGGAGTATCTGCGCAACAGTATGGATATGTACAAGGGCATGGACAAACGTGATCTTATACTTTTTCCGCATCGTATTGCACCTGAGAAACAGCCTGAAATATTCCGTGATCTTAAAGAAAGCATGCCTGAATATGAATTTGTTATTTGTCAGGAACAGGAACTTAGCAAAAATGAATACCATAATTTATTGGGCGAGGCTAAACTTGTGTTTAGTGCTAACCTACAGGAAACACTGGGCATAAGTTGGTATGAAGGCGCACTTGTGGATGTTATTCCTATGGTTCCGGATAGATTAAGTTATACAGAAATGACAGATGCATTTCTATATCCTAGTGTGTGGACAGAAAGTTGGGATAAATATCTGGAGAATAAAGATCGAGTAATGGGTCAGATCAAAGACTTTATGATGAACTATTATGGATACGTTCCAGCAGTTCGTAGAGTTGTAAAGAAACTTGATACAGAATTTTTTAGTGGCGAAGCCCTTTACAAACACATTAGAGATAGTAGATGAAGATAGCATTTATCGGATGTGGCAAGTTAGGCTTGCCCTGTGCCGAGGAAATTGTTAAAGCAGGACATGAAGTTACTGGTTATGATCCTGCACTAATTAAACACGATCGCACATTTAATAATCCTAACGGCTTAGTTGATCTAAAACACACTATCCCAGAAGCAGTAAAATTTGCAAAAATTGTTTTTGTAGCAGTGCCTACACCGCATGACACTAGTTATGATGGTAGGGCACCCACTGCACATCTAGCGCCTAAAGATTTCGATTATACTATTGTAAAACAAGTTCTAAACGAATGTAATAGCGTAATGAATCCCGCACAAATGATTGTGCTTATAAGCACGGTACTGCCAGGCACAGTGCGTGGTGTACTAGCACCTATGATTACTAGCACTCGTTTTGTTTACAATCCATATCTAATTGCTATGGGCAGTGTTGCTTGGGACTTCCGTAATCCTGAAATGGTAATGATTGGAACACAAGACGGCAGTGCTACAGGAGATGCAAAAGAACTTGTGGACTTTTATAGCACAGTAATTGAAAATGATACTCGTTATGAAATAGGAACGTGGGACGAATGTGAATGTATCAAAGTATTTTACAATACTTTTATTAGCACAAAAATTACACTAGTAAACATGATACAGGATGTAGCGATAAAACAGGGCAATATTAATGTTGATGTGGTTACCCAGGCACTGGCAAAGTCAAGCAAACGGATCATGGGACCGCAGTATATGACTGCAGGTATGGGTGATGGTGGTGCTTGCCATCCTCGAGACAATATTGCCCTGCGCTACATGGCACAGGAACTAGGACTAGGTTATGATTTGTTTGATGAAATAATGTTTGCTCGTGAAAAACAAGCAGAGAATTTAGCCAAGTTTTTAGTGGAACTTGCACAGGAAAACAATTTACCAATACTAATACATGGCGTAGCGTATAAGCCTAATGTGCCATACAAGGATGGTAGTTACAGTTTGCTTGTTGCACACTATTGTGAACAACAGGGCATGTGGCCTATTCTAGTAGATCCCCATACGCATCCACAACGTGGACCATTCAAGGCTGTTGCACTACTAGCACATAATGCAAATATTACATACAAATACATGAGCGAACAAAAACAAGAACTATATTGCTATCTTGAAAAAGGTAGCGTAGTTGTAGATCCCTGGAGGCAATACGAAGATGACAGATATAAAGTCATCCATTACGGAAACACACGAACGTTGGCATAAAGGATTTGTTGAACCTTTTTGGAGTAGGATAAGTTATACAAAACTTGATTATCATTTAGAGGGCTTCAATAACAGAGAAGATTTAATAAAATGGAAACGTCAAGGTTATTGTCATCCAGATAGTCACTTTACTGGCATGATGTGTGACATGCGTAAAACACAACCTGCTTGGAATCCAAAAATTATAGAATGGTTTGAGGATACATATTCAGTTACTAATGTAGGTACAAGTTACTATCGAATGGGAACAGGTGTGATTCTTCCAACACACAAGGATACATACATAAAATATAGGCAACTGTTTGATGTAAAACTTAAGGATTGTGTCCGAGCAGTAATTTATTTAGATGATTGGAAACCGGGGCACATTGCAGAAATAGAAGGATCACCTATTACAAACTGGCGTGCAGGCGATTACTTGTTTTGGGAAAGTGATACACCTCACATGGCTGCTAATATAGGTACAGAAAAACGCTACACACTACAACTCACAGGGCACAAATGACACTAACCTATGATACACTTAAACAGTTTGAACGTGTTATAAGCAAATACACTGGCGCCCCTTATGTTGTACTAACAGATAGTTGTACTCACGCACTAGAACTTTGCATGAGATATCGTAATCCAGGACCAGTTATCTGCAGTGCCTACACTTATTTAAGTGTGCCTATGATGCTACATAAAATTGACGTTCCGTTCTATTGGGATCACGAGCCCTGGGAGTATGAATAT
>Ga0209348_1001785_pt1 | contig 10331 bp, 16 predicted proteins | sample ETNvirenome_2_30_FD_184065 | JGI IMG/M metagenome (GOLD analysis project Ga0209348, IMG submission 184065) | Marine viral communities from the Pacific Ocean - ETNP_2_30 (SPAdes) (version 2) | ecosystem: Environmental > Aquatic > Marine > Oceanic | place: Pacific Ocean | collected 2013-06-22 | reverse complement strand
TTTCTATGTAATCATAGGATAGTGCATTATCCCATGTTTTTTGCCAATCTATCTCAACCCAAGATGGTAGTTCTCTTGTGATGTATCCACAATCTTGGCATATCTGCTCTGCAAATTCTGCACCACTTTCATATTGACCTTGATACATGTCCTCAAAGTTCTCAATGTCGTAGTCTTCCATAAACTCATCGACCACTCCTTGTCCATAATCATCAACAAGTCTCAGATATGTTTCATAGTTGTCTCTGAAGACATCTTCTCCATAATCCTTAATGAAGTCAACCATATCATTGTAAGACCAGTTGTAGAGTTCATTATACTCATCAAGAAGTTCCTGTGTCTCTTCTTGCATTTGTCCTGTGGGTAGTCCTTCTCTTGACATAGGAATAAGGGGATAATTGGATGCGAGAAACAAAAATGATAACTAAGATCATTTTGTTTCCCTGTACTTATTATAGCAATAAAAAACCCTCTGTGCAAGAGGGTGTGACAGTTATTTAAGTGTCCTAATCATCGTACACTCTGCACTCAAATGCGTCAGGATGGTTATCACAATATATTTCTAAATGTTTATCCTCATGACGAGTATGCCAATCATTAATTTTACCCTCATTTGGTTCTACTACATCATCTTTATGTGCATATTCATAATCTGCATGTACTTCTTCGAGTTCTGACTTCTTGTATTCCAACATACCATGATTGATATGTTCCTTTCCATCTTTAGGGTCAAGATGTACTTCGTGGTCTAGATCATGTTTAATTGTCATAATAGTTACCTCCTGTACTATTTAGAAATGTTATCACTTTTTGCAATGTTCGATTCCCAATCTATATCTGTATCAACATTCAAGTTATTAAGTAAGGAACTATCTCTTTTAAATCTAGTAGCAGTACCCGATAATAAAGATAGTAGTTCCCTACAATCTCGTAGGCAAGCATCATGATATGTTATAGTTTCAACAACAGTATTTCTTATTGTCTCATATACTTCATGTGGTCTTGCTTCAGATAGCACACAATCTTGAATTGAGTCTTTTAGATTATTCAAAGAATAATTCCTGTAATCAGTCATAAAATCATTGTAACTATTACTATATTACTCCATGATACTAGAAATGTCAATTACTTTTTCTTCAATCCTTTTTTTATGTATGTCATTGCACATTCAAAATTCCTTGCAAAATGAACTATTTGTCCATTATGAACAATCGCAAACTTACGACCATCAGATGGCACTGCTGCCCACATCCCATCCTTTGTTACATATCCACTTGGTTGACCTATTTTTGGGTCAAGTAAAGATGGAAATGTGGTAGGATAGAATTTCTGATAATTAGAATTTCGCATTTACACTCACTACTGTGGCATTAGGGTTTCTTGCTAGTGCAACTCGTCTTGCATCATCATAGTTAGCAGCAATGACCATTTCTGAAAAAACAGTACCATTGACATACAGTTTGACTTCACAATTCATGAATCCTCCTTTGTTATACTCTTATTATATAATATCCAATATATTAATGGTGGGTTCTTGTGCCACTTTCTGAACTGGTTGATATTCTTGCACTCTCTTTTGAATTAAGTTACCATAGTCCTCATGTAGTTCACATCCTATGTAATCACGACCAAGTGCCTTTGCGACTGCTGCTGTAGTGCCACTACCCATAAATGGGTCTAATATTATATCTCCTTTCTCACTCCCTGCAAGGATGCAAGGTTCGATTAAGTCAGGTGGATATGTTGCGAAGTGTGCTTCACGATATGGTTTGTTGGTTACTGACCAGACAGATCGTTTATTTTTTGTTGGATAACTTTTTGTAAGTCCCGAATGTGGTTGTAGTCCTGTTCCTTCGTTATGGTATTTTCCTTTTGTTCGATCTCTTGTTCCCCAATCTTTTGCGGGTTCTTTGATTGCTTCATTATCGTAGTAGTATTTTTTATTTTTACTAAACAAAAATATATATTCGTGCGACTTCGTACACCTGTCCTTGACACTCTCTGGCATCGGATTTGGTTTGTGCCATATTATATCTTGTCTGAGATACCATCCGTCTGCTCTCATTGCGAAGGCAAATTGCCAAGGGATTCCGATAAGGTCTTTTTCTTTGAGTCCTTCGATTCGATTTCCTCTACGAGGACACACATCTGGTAGGTCTTGTTTTGTATTTGAGACACTTTGTTTAACCAATCCTTGTCCTTTTCCAGGTCTGTAATTATAGTAACTGTCGCCAAGATTAACCCAACAAGTTCCATCATTTCTAAGCACATTGCGAACCTCCTTGAATACTGTGATTAATTGATCTATAAATTCGTCAGGTGTTTGTTCCTGACCAATTTGATTCTCTTCTCCACCATAGTCACGAAGTCCATAATATGGTGGGGATGTGATGCAAGTCCTTGCCTGTTCATCAAATTGTTTGAGTGTCTCTCGACAATCCCCATAGAGTATGGTATCTCTCATAATAGAATTGCTACTTTGCTTGTTGCAATAATCATCAAAAATGTAAGCATGATTACTACATCCCATTGTTCATGTTGTATGTAAAATGGAATACAACATATATCGGCAATAACGTGCATGATCGCACCATAAAATGCTGATACATGTAGTATAACAAAATATGCTGCAATAATCAAGATTGATCCTGTGATTCTTGATATAACTAATGGTTTCATTTTAAAAATTTAAGAAATGTTGATCTGCTTGTTGATATAAGTATGATAGATTAATTGGTGGTAGTATTGGATTGACAACTCCAATATTACACTCTATATAATCTCCATGTTTCAATTCTATCATAGCACCATCAGCACCTTCTTGGTATAATGTTCGGGCATGCTCATCTTCAACAACTACAACTCTTCTTGCTGTGAGATCAATGACAAGTAACCAATCAAATGTGCTGACTTGTTTAAAGTCTTCAACTGTTTTAGTCTCACTCAAAAATGATTTAACTTTAAACTTCTTAGTTGCATTTGGGTCTTTTCTTTTGTAAAATAGATTCTTTCCCATCTTAAGTTCAATCTTCTGGTCTTCCCACTCAAAGTCATAACCATTTTGGTCAACTCTATCAATGTCTGAGAATTTATCAAGTGCTTTCTCAACCATCGTTGCTCTTGCAAAGTTATCAGCATTTGATGTGAATCCTTTGTCTGAGTATAGGGAATCAACAACTCCAAATACTCTATCCCAATCTACTCTAGTTTGTAATTGTTCGATAAAGTTCATTTTGTCACCACCGAAGTTGCTGCTTGACCTTGATTGAATATCACATCAACAACTGCCTCGACCTTTTTAGCAGTAGAGATACCAACCTTAGAATAGACAGGGATGCAAACAAGTCCGAATACTTTGTCAGCATTGCCCTTACGAATGACACGACCAATAGTCTGTGAGATACCGATGTAGTCCATAGATCTCATAAACAATACTGCTTCAAGTCCATTGACATTGATACCTTCTGAAAGTATGCTGTGGTGCAATACAACAAACTTCTTGTCATTGCGACCCCACTCATTAAGTGTATCAAAGAATGTCTCTCTGTCCACCTTTTCTCCGTCAATCATAGCACCTGTCTTAGATGTAATCATTAACCATGAGTAACCACGAATTGCCAACTGCTGAACAAAATCAGTTTGTGATATGAGTGCAACAATCTGTTTGGTTGACTTAGCACATATCAATACTTTGTCTTTGTCAAGATTGTCAATCGCCTCAACCATTTGCTCATTGTCTCTGTCAGCAACCAACTCATCTTTCTCAAGTATTCTTGACTTGTAAACTTCGACCTTTGGTGGTAGTATGTAACCTTGCTTGACCAACTTAGGTGCAGGTACTTGACAAATGACATTGCCATATACTTTTGTCCAGTTCATACCTGCCTTGCTTGGTGTCAAACTGTGCTTTGGTGTCGCAGTAAAAAAGTATGCTCTTGTGAAGATACTGGTTGATATATGCTCAACAGCAGGGAAAAAGTTTTTCTGAACTGAGTTGTGTGCTTCATCAAAGTAGATAGTATCAACAACAATATTACTCTCAGCAATTCTGTGTAGTGAATGATATGTTGTGAAGATCAACTGGTTGTGACCGTCATTGGCATTGTGGAAGTTGAACTCTCTGATCGCATCAACCTTAGTTGTACTAAAGTGATGAGTCTCTCCACTGTGAACGTGCATCACTTTAACATTAGTGATGAACTCTAAGAACTCTGCTGACAACTGGTTTGCCAATAGAATACGAGGAGCAACAACCACAATGGTGCTACATGCTTCACTCTCAAACTCTCTCTTAGCATCCTGTATCATACAGATAGTCTTACCACCACCTGTAGGAACAATGACCTGACCTTTGTCATTGTCAATCATTGCCTGTATTGCTTGCTCTTGGTGGGGTCTTAGTTGCATGGGAAACTCATTGATATGTACATATTATAGCATAAAAAAACCCCCTGTGTAGGGGGTTGTGACACTATCCAAAGTGGTTAATCATCGTCATCAGTATCTTCTTTGTGCCTAGAAGATTTGTTGTGAATTTCATCAAGTTTCCAGTTGTTGATGACCTTTTGTCCGATTTTAGGAGAATCAAGAACACCTGCTGAAACTAAAATGTTGTATGTATCTACAAGTTTGTCTTCAACAACCAACAAATCCATTATCACACCTGATGTTTTTTCTGTCCACTCTTTAGGAGATTTCATTGTTAATCTCTCTGCAAGAAATTTCTTGAACCCTGCTTTTTTATCTGTTGTAAGATAATTATCAGCAAAGTGTAGTGCTGCAGTGAGTCCAAATAAGAGTCCACCTAAGATTGGAGAATCCCAAACATCTTTTGTTGAGTACTTAATAGTATCGGCATAAAGTTTAACTGCATCTTTAGTTTTGGATTGCCCATACTTTTTGACACAAGTTTTTAACTTCGCAAGTCCATAAACAGATTCTCCGTCTTCATCCCCAACTTTCTCGATGTGAATACCCAAGTTCATGAATACTTCTAACCAATCAAGTGAGTTTTGATGACCTGATGCGATTCCTGCTCTCAATCTTGCGATTGAATTAGGATTGTTTCTGATGTAGTTTGTATCGTCAAAGAATTTTGCTTCAACCTTAATACAATCTTCCAAAGACCTGTCCTCTGGATGACGGAGAGTAGTGGGTAACTGACAGGGAAGTTCTTGCTCTCCTCCACCTTGAGTGTAGATTTCTGCCAAACAAGCAGTGTGTTGACCATCTACTATGACTTTCTGCCCACCCAATTTCTTAGGTCTTAAAGCAATAATAAGGGGTCTAACTAATTCTGGTTTAAATTTACCTTGATTTTTGATAAACTTCTCATCGACTAACCTCTGATACTTTCCGTCAGATAGTAACTCTTTGAGTTTAACAAATGTAATTGGTGTAAAATCATTTCTCGTAATAACACTTCTAGTTACTTTAAGAGTGTTGATTGAAAATGATTTAACAATTTGTGCGATCCCCACCAATTTTTGTAACAAAGGATCGACAACTGAATTAAAAAAATTCGTCATAATTTCGACATTTAAAGTTTAGTGTAGTCTCTGCACGTTGAAGCATACCTACCCGACAAGATATAATATCTTGGCATTTCTGCGAAGTTTTAAGTCATTTCGGACTTGCATCAAGCATAGCACTCAATGAATTACTTGTCAAGTCTTTCTTTTCTAAATCTTTTTTCGATAAAACATCGTCATTATTATCAATCCAATCTATCATAGGTAGTCCACCATATCCATTCTCCCATACATACCAAGCATAAACCATCATGCCAGTACGATATTTTCCATCGTCTCTCAATTTATCTCCAAGCATTGGATAACGTGTGAAAATATATACCTTCTTGAGTCCATACTCTCTATCGGAGTAAAGTTTGTCAAATCTTTCCTTACCATGTAAGTACGATAATGGAAGTAAAAATGCAAACTTATTTCTCGCAACTCTTTTTGCTTTACTAATAAATTCTAGTGCACTCGTAAATGGTGGATTCGTAACGATATAATCATATTGACCTGTCTCCCACAAAAAATTGACCTCTTGGTCGTATGCTGTGACTAGATTATCATCCCAATACTCTTTCAATACTTTTGTAATTGCACCTTTACCACAAGCTGGTTCGCATACAGACAAAGACTTATCAAACTCTTCTACGTCAAGAAACTTTCTCGTAAGACTATAGGGTGTCTCATAGAAATCAGTTTGTTTTCTCTTGTCTGTAGTGTTATTAGCACTAAAGTTTTTTCCTTTATCTTTCACATCAATATTCATACTCACATATTATAACAAAAAATTATCGTTTTTGCAACTTCCCTTTAAAAAATTATAGAATCTTCCGAACAAACCATACAGAGTATGTATAATTTGCAATAATTTAAAATTATATATTTACATAATCAGGTCATCATGTTATCATATATAAAGTTATGAGAAATATTTTTAAAGAATCAATCTATCATTTGAAAATTGAAACAGGATGGACGTATCGTTATCATTTATGGCACTCTGTTATAAATTCTAGTAGGTTGATTAAGATTGCATTTAAAAGTATTGTGCATGGTTTATTTCCTTTCATATGGAAATCTGATGCACCTATAGGTGTCATTAAAATGTATCATGAAATCATGAAGATTGAACATATTAGAAAAATGGATAAATTACGTGAACTCCCAAAAAATGAACGATACACAATCAAGACTACTAACGATACTGAATAGTTACGGAGATATTGTTGAACTTGATTGGAAGTTTGATTGTAATACTATCATACATGAACTCAAATCGGTGGATAACTGGATAGATGGAAGTAATCATAAAAAAGGACTACCTCTGACAGGTAGTTCAGAACAACTTGACTTAACAAGTAAAGATGATAAAGAAGGAGAAATAAATGATAACCTAAAGAAATGTCCTTCTCTTCTTAATTTCTTCGGTCAATGGAATAGTCTTGCAAAATGTCATGCAGTTAATATGAATAGTGGCAGTTTCTTTCGATTACATCGTGATGCTTATAAAACAACTCAACAATTAAGAATATTCATTCCTCTGAACAAGACTGAACTACATGAGTTTGCATTTGTATATGATAAGAACATAGTTGAACTCAAAGAAGGAAGAGCATACTTGTTAAATACAAAGAAACAACACGGTTCATTTGCAATGGTTGATGACATATATCATATTCTTATGGGAATTTATATCAATCCACACAACTTTAGAGTTGTAACAGATTTATTACCAAATTGTACAGATAACTAATGAAAGTAATAGTAGTCGGAGGTGGAACAGCTGGTTGGGTAAGTTTAGCATACTTATCTGCAACTACCAATGCTGAATTAACTATCATTCATAGTGAAGAGGTAGATAACTTAGGTGTTGGAGAAAGCACTACACCTACAATAAAGCATGTCGCTGAAGTCTGCGGTATTGATGAAGTAAAATGGATGAAAAATGCTAAAGCATCCTATAAGTATGGTATTGAATTTTTAGATTTTAATAATATAGGCAGTAGATGGTTGCACAATTTTGATGATTTGTTGCCAGGTCAATCATTTCACACTCCAACAACTGAATTTGGTAAAAATATATTCAAAAAAGAAATTAGTTCAGTAGAATATTTTTTAACTCAAAGAAAAAAAGGATTACCTAATTATAATATTGATTGGTACAATAACAGTCAAGGTAGTTGTGAATATCTTTTGTCTCGTCAATTAAGTCCATACACCAAACAACACAAATCTAATTTTAATAAATTTCCTGGTTATGGTTATCATATCAATGCACATGAATTTGGTAATAGTCTCCGTAATAATATTCCACCCGACAGATATACAGAAATAAAGGGAACAATAAAGAATGTAGAATATGATGATAATGGTGTTAAAAATTTAACTCTAGATAATGGGTCAAAAATAAGTGCAGACTTATATATTGATTGCACTGGATTTAAAAGATTGTTAATAGATAAATTGACTTCATTTAATAAGTATGAAAGATTAATTAATAATGCTGCTATATGGGGAACAGTTGAACATCAAAGTTATAAACCTTGCACTGTAGCTGCTGCTCAAGATTATGGATGGATATGGGAAACACCAACTTGGGGTAGGATAGGAACAGGATTTGTTTACTGCGATGATTTTTTATCAGTAGATGAAGCTGAAAATCATATGAAAAAACATTGGAGATCAAAAGGTTTAGAGTGGAAAGCAGATAAATCTGTTAAGTTTACTGGTGGTTCTCTAGATAGAGTTGCAGTAAAAAATGTGATCGCTAATGGTTTATGTCAAAGTTTCATTGAACCTCTTGAGTCAACCTCAATTATGGTCATATGTGTGACAATAAAAAGCATATCTAAGTTAATTAATAAAAATAAAATGTGGGGAGAAAAAGAAAGTAATATTGTAAGCAAAGTAATGAAAAAATTTTTAAATGAAACTATGGAATTTGTATTATATCATTATACATTATCAGACAGAAATGATACAGAATATTGGAGAGCTTACAAAACTATAGACGTACTAGAATCAGTATCAACTATGATTGAAAAGAAGTTAAAACAAGAGTGGGTGAATCATGCTGAAACTTTACTTAATGGATATAATTGGGCAAGTATGTTGATAGGATATGATAAACCATATCTAGGTAGACTTCCTAAAATAGAAGAATGGGAAATAGAAAATTACAAATTTTATACTAAACAGTTAGTTGAGAATTATAGACACCACTATCAAAATAATATGACAGTTAAAGATAGACTAGAATATATTAACTCTTAGTAAATAAACCTAAAACACCACCATTTAATGTAATACTATATTCTTTTCCTGATGTTAATTTATCGTAATCAAATTTTTGAAGAGTTGTGCTATTGACAGTCGGGGATCCATCAAGACAAATTAGATAACTATTGTCATTGTCACAAGTAAATGTATCTGTTACTAAAGATCCTGTCCAATCTTGACCTTTATCTATAGTGTTAAAAATCAAAATATCACAATCATCACTAGTTTCTATGATTATAGATTTGTCTAGGTGACTTTTAGTAGAGGTTAATTCACCTTGAGTGAGATCAATTAATGTATTTTCAAAAGCAACACCTACCTTAGGAGAACCTTTATACAAATAGTAATACAGTCCGTAATTATCAATCTTTGAATGGATACCAAACCATCCAGAGTCAACCTTTATATCACATAACGCAAAATCGTCTAATTTAATATATGCTGATGCTGATAAAAATGTTAAATTCATAGTTCTACCTTTCTTACAGATAATGTTTCTTTAATACTACGATTAATATCTCCTTGAATTACTTTTCCAACTATATCATCCATAGAAAATGAACCAGAAATAGATGCTGGAGTGTTTTCACTAATTATAGATAGATTTTCCTCTGCAGTTTCAATCATAGTTTCTCCACTTTTTCTCATCAAATCACTTGAAAAAGTTTCTATATTAGATATCTCGTAGTTACTATAACTTAAATTATATGCTGCACAATCATCAATTGGTGTTTGTGAATTTAATCTACTAAATTTAACTAAAATAGTTTTTGCATCTTCCGAATAACTAATTACTTTAAAAATACCTTTCATTTTTAACGCACGACCTAGTACTTATATTTATATGTAGTGTCATTCATCTTTCTTAAAGTTAATAGATAATGAAATTCTAAATTTATCTGATAGATTTCTCGTAACAAAATGATCTAGGTAACCAGGAAATATATAATAATCACCCTTCTCAGGTTTAAATCTAGCCGCATATGCTGAATTGTCGTATTGATTTACTCTTGGTCGAAATACTATACTTCCAGATCCTTCTGGTATTTGAACATAAACCACAGCAGAAACATATGCGTTATTATGATTATGTAGGGTCGTGCTCATATTCTTTTCATGTATGTGTCCCCAATAGTTTAATGGACTTATTTTTTCTCCTGTTGCTGCATAAAAATCTACTTTCATTTGATCTATAATATCATCTAATATTTCATTAGGTGGACATATGGAATCTTCAGAAAATGTGCTGTCAATTTCACAATCGAATTTATTATTATAATTATCAAGTAATATTTTACTTAAAGAATCTAAATCAACATTTGTTTTACCCTTAATCAAATCTATTTGTACAAGAGTAATTAATGTTACTTCACTCTGCATTTTGAATCAAACCCCATGATGTAACAAGGTACTTTGTACCACCTATGGGTGGATTACCTCGATGAGTGTGTGTAAATGCACACGGAAATATTAATACATCCCCTGCCTTTGCTTCTTCTCTACGATTTTGATATAAAAACTCTGTCTCCCCACCCT
>Ga0209348_1001783_pt1 | contig 10332 bp, 14 predicted proteins | sample ETNvirenome_2_30_FD_184065 | JGI IMG/M metagenome (GOLD analysis project Ga0209348, IMG submission 184065) | Marine viral communities from the Pacific Ocean - ETNP_2_30 (SPAdes) (version 2) | ecosystem: Environmental > Aquatic > Marine > Oceanic | place: Pacific Ocean | collected 2013-06-22 | reverse complement strand
GGTATACAAAATGGTGCTGCCGCTGCGAAAACTTTGACCGTTGATTACATTGGCGCATACAAAGAACGCACTGCGGTAACTGAACTGTAGGAGGTGAGATATGGCTGATGCTGTAGCTTCACAAACGATTCAGGATGGCGAAAGAACCGCAGTAATGCGGTTCACCAACGTGTCTGATGGCACGGGCGAGTCAGCAGTAAAAAAGGTAGATGTATCTGCCTTAGCTGCAAACTCAGCCGGACAAGCCTGCACTGAGGTTCACATCCAAAGAATTTATTGGATGACTGTTGGTATGAGCGTAAAAATGGAGTTTGATGCCACATCAAGTGTCCTGCTTACACACATTCCGGCAGATGCAACCGGCGACGAATACTACGATAACTTTACTGCGATCCCAAATAATGCTGGATCTGGCAAAACCGGAGACATTGACTTCACAACTGTGGGTCACTCCAGCGGCGACAGTTACATGATTATTTTGGAGATGATTAAGAAGTACGACTAGGGGAAGTTTATGAGTCAAAGGCCGGGAGACATTTCTTCTCAAATGCTAGCGTACGAGTCTGGTACAGGACCAAACCCTTTCCAAAGAATGCCGCAGGTTCCTGACGTGATGCCTATGCAGCCTCCGGGCGGTATAGCTGGTTTATTTCAAAGGTTAAGACGCCCACAATTCCCCCCGATGGGCGGATTCGGTGGATTTGGCGGAGGCAGGTTTGGGCCTCCTCCGTTTGATCCCAGAATGCGTGGCGGGTTTCCCGGTATGGGCGGCGGATTTTTTGGTGGCTTTAGGCCTAGATTAAGGCGTAGACGTAGACCCCCTCCGCAAATGCCAGATTACTCAAAACAATTTTCGACATTAGAAGCCAAGATTGCAGAGCTTCAAAAACAACTCGCAGACAGAAATGCTGCCACTCCAATGCCTGATCCTGTTATGGATGTGCCTGAGCCAAGGGTTGGCACTTTGGGCGGCACTGGTTTTGGAGAGTATCCATTGGGTACTGCTGGCCCACGCAACATCCCACAGATAGATCCGGTTGCTCTGAAAGAATTACAAGATCGCATTGCTGGCGCCATCACTCCAGTGGCACCTCCTGTAAGCGTGCCAAATATAGATTTACCAGAACTAGGAATGGAAGGCAGCGATGTAGGCGCAATGATGGCGTTGCCAAAAAGAGGCGGCATGTTGCCGCGAGGAGATGTTGGCGGTAGAAAAATGATAAAACCGCCATCAATTGAGAGGATCATGCCTCCCAAACAAAAACAAACCCCGATTGAAAACCGGATTGTTCCGCCTTCGGCGCCCCCAACACGTCAAGATTTTATGTCTATAGAGAGGCTTGATGAACCTTTTATACCCCCAAGAATGCAAGAGCCTATGCCTGAGCCAATGCCAATGCCTGCTCAAATGCCGATGCCTGCTTTACCTAAGTTTCCTATGCCACAAATAGATCCTATGGGAAGTGTGGCAGCTCCATTAACAAGAGGTCCGGTCAACGTAGCTATTAATAGACCAGCGGTTGGAATGCGTGGTCCGGGCATGAGAATAATGAGATAATGACACAAAAGAAATTAAACAAAGTAATTAAAGGCCTTAAGAAAGCCAGCAAAACGCACGCACAACAAGCGAAGACATTGGGCGCAATCAAGATGAAAAGCGGCGGCAGCATACCTGATAACGTCAAAAATCCTAAGCTTTATTCAAAAGCTAAATCAAAAGCTAAAGCCAAATTTGATGTATATCCTTCAGCCTATGCCAACGCTTACATGGTTAAAGAATACAAAAAAATGGGCGGCACATACGCGGCCAAGGGCGGGGCAATTAGTAAGAAGAATGGCGGCGAAGTGCTGAAACCAGTGCCAAAAGGCAACAAGGGTTTAGGCAAGCTGCCAACAAAAGTACGCAACAAAATGGGCTACATGGCAAATGGCGGCACTGTAATGGTCCAAGGGCGTGGCTGTGGTGCAATGATGAACAGCAAGCGCAAAAAAACAAGAGTGCCTAGAAGCTAATGGCTAAGCCTAAAGGCGGCTTAACCGCGTGGTTTGGTAAAGGATCCAAGGGCGATTGGGTAGATATTGGCGCTCCAAAAGAAGACGGCAAGTTTCAACCATGTGGAAGATCATCCACAAAAGGATCAAAGCGTAAGTATCCCAAGTGCGTACCTAGGTCTAAAGCAAATCAAATGTCAAAAGGGCAAATCGCTTCAGCTGTAAAGCGCAAACGCTCAAAGAAACAAGGCGTTGGTGGCAAACCTACTAATGTAAAAACTATTGTTGCAAGAAATGGTGGTAAAATAACAAAACAATCAAACATGGGTTTGTTTGGTAGAAATTAAGGAGCAATTATGACATACAAGAAAACTAAAGGTTACCCGGTTAACGAAGGGTCAGGTCCGAGGGGAAGAGGAAAACCAGCAATAAAGGAAGACCCAAGTATGGGCAAAATGCCCAAATCAGTTTCTGATGCGCTGGGAATGACAAAAAAATCATTAAAGCAAGCTGGTAAAATGGCTGCAATTACGATTGGCGGACCTGCGGGTTTGGCAGTGAGAGCCGCGAGCTTAAGAAAAAAAATACCAACCAGCAACCCCAAACCACTAGTCCCTAAAAAGTCCAAAGGTGGAGCCATGATGAAGAAGTCTAAGGGTGGTTCTCTCATGAAAAAATCTAAAGGCGGCGCCATGATGAAAAAGTCTAAAGGCGGAGCCATGATGCGTAAGTCTAAGGGTGGGGCTATGATGAAAAAATCCAAAGGCGGAGCGATGAATAAAAAATCTAAAAGATAGGTCGTGTCTTATCTCATTAGTAACGTCCCGCATTTTAAGTGTTGGGTGAGGCGGGAGTTTACGCACAATCATGAAAAGTATCATGATGAATACATCCACGCTTTAGCAATTGCAGTTAACACCATTCCAGATCGTTCCTTAAGTTTTCAAGTAGTGTTTACAGGTTGCGAAAACGATTGTGAGGATTGGAACGAAGGCAACATACATGGTGGCGCTATGTGGGCGCGTATGCCAATACAAGGGTTGGTTTTTGACATGCCGATGGAGCAGTTTCCTAGGCCAATGGAAGATCATTTGGCGCAACCATGGGACTGCGAATCAAGAAACCATGCGGTCACAGTTATGGACCGAGTAAGCTCCTCACCGTGGATTGCTAAGATTGATGGCAATTTCTACCAAGCCAAATATTTGTTTACGGTTGACTACACCGATTCGGATATAGCAGATGATCCTGCACAACATAAGCAATCTCATGTATTATATATAACTGAAGATTGCGAATGGAAAGGTAATCTGGTGGCATTGCCAAACAACCGAGTCAGGGCTACAAGCCCAGCTCTTTGGGTTACGGGTGATGGCGCACCAGATTTTAAGCCGTCGCAATGGGCGCATAGCGCTGAAGGACATGAAAGTTATTTGGACCCGGCGATAACTTTCAATAATTTATACGAGGATTAAATGGCTTTATCCGGCAGCAAAAATTTTGAACCAGATGTAGCAGAGTACATCGAGGAAGCTTTTGAGCGTTGTGGCTTGGAGCTTCGTACAGGTTATGATTTGCGCACAGCCAAACGAAGCGTTAATTTGATGTTGGCAGAGTGGGCTAACCGGGGTTTAAATCAATGGACCATAAAAGAAGTAGACATAACCATGGTAAAAGATACTTCTACTTACAATATTGATTCTACAAACGGTACAGCACCTATTGACGTGTTGGATGCCTATGTTCGAGAAACAATTAGTAATGAAACCACTGACTTTCCTTTGAATAAAATAAGTCGTGCGGAGTATGCAAACTTAAGCGTTAAAACAACAAGCGGAAAACCAAATCAAGTTTTTGTAAACAAACAAACAACCCCGACAATAACAGTTTGGCCTGTGCCTGATAAAAATAGCACCTACACAGTAAGATTAAATGTTTTGACGAGGATGGATGATGCGGACGGAGCAGTAGACACCGTCGATATGCCGTTTAGATTTTTTCCATGTTTTGTGGCTGGCCTTGCTTATTATATAAGCATGAAAAAAGCGCCAGAAAGAACCGGCATGTTAAAACAAGTTTATGAAGAAGAATTTCAAAGGGCTTTATCGCAAGATGAGCCTAGAACATCTTTTAGAATGGTGCCAGATCTTGGTAGGTATAATTCAGCGTAATGGCATTTGCATCTGGAAAAAAAGCTTACGGCATCTGTGATATCACAGGTTTTCGTTACAAACGACACGAAATGAAAAAAACGTGGAATGGTTTAATTGTGGGTCCAGATCAATGGTCACCCAAACACCCACAATTAGATCCAAAGCCAAAACCGTCTGACCCGCAAGCAATTCGTGATGCTAGACCAGAGACATCGGAATTCAATCAGTCTTTTGTGTTGTATACAAATGTAGACAAAGGTATACTTGGAACTAAACTTGACACTTACGAGCTTACTATAAGTGTCGGCGAGGTAACCATTACGACATCATGAGTTTTACGTTAGAAACATTAAAGACTGCAATACAAGATTACTTAGAGTGTACAGAGACTACTTTTGTTACGAATCTACCCACTTTTATAAAAGAATCTGAACAACGCATTTTTAAGCTTGTCGAGCTGCCTAAACAACGAAAAAACGTAACTGGAGCGGTTTCTGCTAGTAATAGATTTTTAGCGACACCCTCAGACTTTTACGCGCCGTTTAGTGTGGCAATAATATCTGCAAACACCTACCACTACTTGGATTTCAAGCACACATCTTTCATCAAAGAGTTTGCGCCGAATACAACTACAACTGGCAGGCCCAGATATTACTCACTGTTTGACGACACTGCATTTGAGCTTGCTCCAGTGCCTGACGCAAACTACGACGTAGAGATCCACTATCTGCATAAACCGGCGTCCCTAACGTCCGGTGCAGAAAGTGGCACAACACTTCTATCCACAGACTACCCTGACGCTCTCCTTTATGGTTCTCTCGCAGAAGCGGCAGTGTTCTTAAAAGAGCCACCAGATGTCATAGCGACATTTGAGCAACGGTTCAAAGAGGCCATTGCCAGAATGAAGACCATTGCGGAGGGACGTGAAACCAGAGATGAATATCGTTACGACCTCCTGAGAACAGGAGTAAACTAATGCCAAAAATCAAGTCTCTTGAGGGCGCTCATGTGGCGATTGTGGCGCTGGGCAATTCACAAGTAGATTACGCAATAGGCCGAGAAAACGGCGTTGAATGGGACGAAGTTTGGACCGTCAATTCAGCAGCTGCGGTATACAAATCAGATCGTATGTTTATGCTGGACCCAGCAAGTCGGTTTTTTGATACCGATGACGCTGGAGCGCAAACCGATGTACTTAAAAAGTTTTTGCCAGAATGTGACATACCTTGTTACACGTGCGAACTAGATCCAAGAGTGCCAAGCGCGGTTTTGTATCCAATCGAAGAAGTGGTGCAAGAAACTAAGTGCGCTTATTTGAATAATACAATTCCTTTGACGATTGCTTTTGCCTACTGGAACAAGGTTGCGCGAATAGATTTGTTTGGCATAGATTTTAGCTACACCCACAATTTACATTTTGCAGAAGCGGGCAGGGCTTGTGTTGAATTTTGGTTAGCTAAATGTATGGATGCAAAAATACAAGTTGGCGTGTCAAATAGGTCTACGTTGCTAGATCAAAACGTGCCACAGGATGAGCGCATTTATGGTTTCCATAGGCTAGACGATCCGATGGTTGCGCTACCAAACGAGCCAGATTGGATTGTTTGTAAAAAATCTGAGTTGCAAGCAGAAATGGAAAAACTAAACATACCAGTGCAAGAAGAAATAAAACCACCGGAGCCTTACCGTGGCTGATATAGGTAACGAAAGTTTTTTTAAGGTAGGCAACGTAATGGTTGAGACTACGCAAAACAAAGGTCATGATCCAGAGTTTTGGGCTGAACAAATTACTAAAAAAATATGCGAGGTGTCGGCTGACGCTGCTCCTCATATTAGACAACAAGCAGAAGCCTTCCAAAATTACATCTATACGATAGTGTTGTACGGAATTAAGAATGCAATTACCTCAGATCGAACAACTATGGTAAACTTGTTGAATAATCAAGGCCATAATGATATGGCTAAGATAATTAAGGAGTTATAAATGGCACTAACATCAGCTATAGCTAATTCGTTTAAGCAGGAACTTCTAGTGGAAGGCCACAATTTGACCAATGGCGCTGACAGTATAAAGCTTGCTTTATATACGTCTTCAGCAACTTTGGGCGCTGGCACAACGGTTTATGTGACCACTGGGCAAGCAACTGGAACAAACTACAGCGCGGGTGGAAATGCGCTTACTAACGTAACGCCAGCACTATCAGGCTCAACAGCCATATGTGATTTTGCTGATTTGACGTTTGGTACAGCTACCGTAACCGCAAGAGGTTGTTTAATTTACAATAGTACAAATGGAAACAAAGCAATTGCTGTAATAGATTTCGGCGGAGACAAAACTAGCACCGCAGGCAATTTTACAATTGTGTTCCCGGCTGCCAATGCAACAGCTGCGATTATACGATTGGCTTAAAGTTTAATCTTTTGTGGTAAAATTTTTGTATGCCACTAACTACATTAAATTTTAAACCGGGTATAAACAAAGAAGAAACCGACTACGCAAACGAAAATGGTTGGGTAGATGGTAATCTTGTTCGGTTTAGAAAAGGCAGGCCAGAGAAAATTGGGGGTTGGGAAAAACAATCTGATACCAACACTTATCTAGGGTCTGGCAGAGCCTTACATAGCTGGATTTCTCTCGGCGGTGCGAGATACTTAGGAATCGGCACTCACCTCAAATATTATATTGAAGAAGGCGAAGCTTACAACGATATAACCCCCATCAGAGTTACTACAAGCGCCGGAGACGTTACGTTTAGCGCAACTAATGGCTCCTCTACATTAACCGTAACTGACGCTTCACACGGCGCATCTACGGGCGATTTTGTAACTTTTTCTGGCGCGTCTTCATTGGGTGGATTAATAACAGCTGCTGTTATTAACCAAGAATATCAAATACTTCTTGTTACCGGGACAAACACATACACAGTTACTGCCAAAGACACCAGCGGTTCAGAAGTTACAGCTAACGCAAGTGACAGCGGCAACGGTGGAAGCAGCGTTGTCGGCGCGTATCAAGTTAACACCGGATTGGACGTTTATGTGCCTAGCACTGGTTGGGGTGTTGGTACATGGGGCGCAGGTACGTTTGGTTCTTCTTCTGCGATTACTGCAAGCGGACAGCTGAGGCTATGGACTCACGACAATTTTGGTGAAAATTTAATCATCAACCCAAGAGGCGGCGGTATATACCGATGGGTTGAAAACAACGGCTTGTCTGTTAGAGCTTTAGAGCTGCAAGGTATTACCGGAGCAAGCAAAGTGCCTACTTTGGGCTTACAAGTAATAACCAGCGAAGTAGACCGTCATTTGATCGTTCTTGGCGCGGATCCAATTGATAGTAGCAGCGGCAACAGAACAGGCGTTATTGACCCGATGCTGGTCGCATTCTCAGACACAGAAAACGAATTAGACTTCAATCCGATTGCCACAAATACAGCTGGCTCTGTAAGACTATCATCTGGCTCATTGATTGTGGGTGGCCTGAAGTCAAGGCAAGAGACTTTAATCTGGACCGATACCAGTCTTTACTCAATGACGTTTATAGGACCACCACTTACTTTTGCTTTAAATCTCATAAACGAGGGAGCAGGACTTATTGGTCCAAAAGCGGCCATTAACAGCCCGGTTGGTGTCTTTTTTATGAGTAAGAACGGATTTTACTATTACAACGGCGCGGTCAAAAAACTACCGTGTAGCGTGCAAGACTATGTGTTCTCAGATCTTAACTTAACTCAAGCTTTTAAATGTTATGCATCGGTAAATGCAGAGCATTCAGAGGTTTGGTTTTGGTATCCATCTATAGAAGATAGCACGGACGAAATATCAAGATACGTGATCTACAACTACGAAGAGCAAACTTGGAGCGTTGGAAAGCTAGTTAGATACAGCTGGCTTGATGCGGGCATTGAAGATAAGCCAATTGCTGCGGGTAAGGTTTCTGGTTCGGGCGTTGTTTATTTACATGAGTCTGGTTTTAACGATGACGATAGCGCTATGGCCGATGTCTTTATAGAGTCTGCTGACATAGATTTGGGTGATGGCGAAACCTTTATGTTTGTTAAAAAATTGATACCGGATATTAAGTTTTCAACCACATCTGGTATATCAAATTCACCAGCCATGAATATTGTTTTAAAGCGTAGAGACTACAATGGTGACACGCTATCTACTGATTCTACGAACAAGGTATACACAACAACCAGATTCGCCAACACTAGAACCAGAACTCGGCAATTGGTTTTACGCTTTGAGTCGGACGATGACAACGAAGTGGTGGCTAACAAAAAAGATTACAAGTTTAGGGTTGGCAACACTAGGCTGGATATACAGCCTTCCGGGCGCAGAGGCTGATGGCAAAAATCCTTGAGACCCGCTTACCTCTTGCCATGGAAGATGAGGTTAGCGCCGATACGTTTAACCGATTGGTAAGAATATTAGAAATAAACCTTGGCGCAAAAGATGTAGATAAAACGCCGGTTTTTAACGCTTCACAAATTTCTGCGTTACAATTCGCTACTGGTGCTATAATATTTAATAGCACCGTGGAGGTCCATCAGGCGTTTGATGGCACGGAATTTAGGAATTTATATGAGCATCAGACATATGTAACAGGATTGGGAGGTACTTTGAGCGTTGGCAGTGTAACCGTCACGACAAGTTAATATTATGGCAGAGAACACAATTACACCAGAACTTTTAGAAAGAATTAACCAATTTGCGGGAGCTGGTGCGGTATCTGACCAAGAAATGCAACCTATGATGCCGAGCCTGATGCAAGACAATGATCAAATAATTGCGCAGCTACGTGAAGCTATGCAATCACCAGAAAATACTATAGAACAAAGAGAAGAACTCAGACGTAGGCTAGAAATGTATGATCCGCCTACACCTCAGAAAGAAGACAACATGGAGATCATACAACAACTCAGTGAAGCAATAAGCATAGAAACCGATCCAGAAAAAAGACAAGCTTTGGTGCGAATGCTTGAGCTTTATATGCCGACAATGGGATCTGGAGCCACATCCGATCAAGAAAGGCAAATGTTTGAGGCTGCGCAGCCCATGCAGATGCCTATGCCTTCTGCCCCTACTGCTGGCTCAAGAGTGCGAGTTATGGGTTCTGGAGCTGTATCAGATCAAGAAATGGATATTTTTGAAGGCGCACAAACTGGCGCACAAAATGCTGGTTTCATGCAAGGCCTGCAAGAATTAGAGCAACAAAAACAAATGTCTAATGATCCAGACGAAATAGAAGCTCTAGATGCTGCTATCACAAGATTGGTTACCGGCGCTAATGCGCCATTGGGTGATCTTGCTAGACAAGTACAAGCAGCTGGCACTGGCGAAGACACGCAACTAGCACACTTAAGCCCCGGCGAAATTGTCCTTCCAGCAGAGTTTATGCAAGACGAAGAGCTTGAGGGCATGATCGAAAGAAAGTTTCGAGAGTCTAATATAGACCCTGCACAAGCAGTAGCTGGTGTGGGAATTGCAAGCTTGAACCAAATGACCGGTTTAGAAGAGTTTGGGTTTTTCAAGAAGATTGGTAAAAAACTTAAAAAGATTGTTAGACCACTTGCAAAAGTAGCACAGTTTATTCCCGGTCCTTGGCAACCTATTGCGGCAATAGCAGATAAAGCTTTGACCGTGGTTGATGTTGTTAAAGGCGATGCAAGCCCACTTAACTTATTGAGTGTAGCTGGACCATTACGTGTTGGACCCGGAATTAAAGACAGTATAGGTGCAATCAAAGGCGCAAGCTCTACTGGAGGATTTTTTAGCGGTTTAGGCCAAAGTTTTAAAGACATACCGGGAGCGCTTAGAAGTGGCATTGGCAGTTTAGCTTCCGACCCTATTGGATCAGTTAAGGGATTGTTTCAATCAGCAAACCCGGCTGATTATGTAAAAGATTCTAAAGGTAATTGGGTAAACAAAGTTACAGGCGAAGGTTTACCTTTTGGCGCTAAAGTGCCTAGTGATTTGTTGAGCAGATCTGGCGGAGGAATACAGTCTCTAACTGGCGGATTCCAAGGCAGGCTTTTTGGAACCGAGGGAATGCTTGGTGGTATTGAACAAGGCACCGGTGCGACTTATCAAGATGCGGCTGGCAACGTCTATACCGAACAACAAATGTTAGACGCTGGATTAATTGACCCAACAACTAAAGCGGTTTTACCGCAAGCAGCTG
>Ga0209348_1001782_pt1 | contig 10345 bp, 17 predicted proteins | sample ETNvirenome_2_30_FD_184065 | JGI IMG/M metagenome (GOLD analysis project Ga0209348, IMG submission 184065) | Marine viral communities from the Pacific Ocean - ETNP_2_30 (SPAdes) (version 2) | ecosystem: Environmental > Aquatic > Marine > Oceanic | place: Pacific Ocean | collected 2013-06-22 | reverse complement strand
TTAGGTTATAAAAAATTATGTGTATCTTATGGCGCTACCTGGTATAATGATTTTTTTCCACATACTAATGTAGATATGGGAAAGGCATTAGGTAGAATACGTTTTGTACAGGGATTATTTAAATTAAATCAATTAAAAGACATTAAATTTCATTTATTAGGTTGTTCAATCCCACAAGAATTTGGGTGGTATGATGATCAAGACTTTGTTAAAAGAATAGAATCAATTGATACTTCAAACCCTGTAATGGCTGCCTTAGATGGAACACTATATAGTAGCAATGGTATGAATTATAAACCAAATGCTAATATGAATGATTTTTTTGATATTAAATTTGAAGATATTGATTATTTAATGGTTTTACATAATACTACATTATTTAGAGAAATTAATGGTTTCCCAAAATCAGCTAATTATGACAGAGGTTTTTAAACATGCACTTGGTATTTGTGGGGATCATTGGCACCCAAATCTTTTAACTCTTCTTTTAGGAGGAGTTGGAATATCTACTATTTATTCGTATGTTATACTATACGTAAAATGTAAAATTAAAAAAGCGTTGGCCTATACGCATAATACCTGGCAAAAACTTAAATTTAAATAAACATGGCAAAACACGTAGTAGTTTCGTTAAGTGGTGGAATGGATAGCAGCACCCTATTGTTAAGAGCTATCAATGAATATGATACTGTAACAGGTATTTCTTTTGATTACGGTCAAAAGCATAGAGTTGAACTTGAAAGAGCACAATCTTTAATTAATTATCTTGCAGATAATGGTTACAAAGTAAATTACCGTCAGATTAAACTAGATGGTTTAGTAGATTTACTGGATTCAGCCCTAGTTTCAGGTGGTGATGAAGTACCTGAGGGACATTATGAGCAAGATAATATGAAGGAAACAGTTGTACCTAATAGAAATAAAATGTTTGCTTCTATTACTCAAGCGGTTGCTTTATCTATTGCAAATAAAACAGAAGAAACCTGTGATATTGCCCTAGGCATTCATGCAGGTGATCATGCGGTTTATCCTGATTGTAGACAAGAATTTAGAGATGCGGATGATGCCGCCTTTAGAATTGGTAATTGGGAAGCTGATAGAGTAGGTTATTTTACTCCCTATTTAAAAACTGATAAATTTGGTATTTTACAGGATGGAGAAGTTTTATGTGCTAAATTAAAAATTGATTTTGATGAAGTATATAAGCGTACTAATACTTCATATAAACCAATTAAATATTTTTACAGACCAGAAACTAACTCTTTTAAATGGTACTCTGATTATAAATCAGCTTCCTCAGTAGAACGTATTGAAGCGTTTATCGCATTAGGACGACCTGATCCTGTTGAATACGCAGATGAGACTGGACCCGTTTCCTATGAAGTGGCAAAAGCATCTGTTGAAAAAGTATTAGCGGATTATAGTAGTTAATGAAACAATTTATTACTTTTTTAGTAATATGGATAAGTCAAAACCTCGCTATCCCTTTTTGGATAGTGGGGCATATCCACTTATCTATTCATAATTTTCATGATTTAGTAGAAATTTTTTCTTCTATAGGAATGAACATAATAGTAGGTATAGGTTTTTGGTTAGATTATAAAAGTAATTTAAATGAATAAAAGTAATTTAATTAGTAAACTAACTTTACAGGACGTTTCTACTTATAGAAAGTTAGGTTTTTTAAGAACTGGCAAGTATACTCACGAACCTCAAGAATATAGAAAAAACCTTTATAACATTTATAACGAATTAAAAATAGATAGTTTACAAAAACTTTTAAAATTAAAAACTTATGAATAAAGAAAAAAAACTTCCTGATGCTAAATGGCATCAAATAATTAGTTTTATTAAATCTGGAATTAGAATATTAGGTTATGGACTTTTACTATATAGCGTGCCAATTGCAGTAGGAGTTCTTATATTTAGTGAAATAATTGGTATAATTGAAGAATTAGTTTAATATGAAAAAAATATTATATTTTAGCGCAGCATGGTGTGGTCCCTGTAAAACATTAGGACCAATTATGGAATCAGCTTCAGGTCAAGTAAATTATCAAAAAGTAGATGTGGATAATAATCCTGAATTATCTGCTAAATATGGGGTAAGAAATATTCCTACCATGGTTTTAGTTGAAAATGGAGTTGAAATTAGAAGAAAAGTGGGAGTTTTAACAAAAGAACAAATATTAAATTTTTATAATGGGTAAATTTCAATCTAGTAAAGTATTTGATGGTTTTTCTACTGTATTTCGTCAATGGAAAGCTACTACTACACACTGTAGGTTTGTTCACGGTTATGGAATTTCATTTAAAGTTTATTTTGAAGGTGATTTAGATGATAGAAATTGGGTTTGGGATTTTGGTGGTATGAAAAGAGCCAAAACTAAAATTGATGGTAAATCACCTAAAGAATGGATGGATTACATGTTTGATCATACATTAATAGTAGCAGAAGATGATCCGGAAGTAAAAGCATTTCAACAAATGGATGCAGTAGGTGTAGCTCAAGTAAGAGTAATACCAGCTACTGGTGCAGAAAAATTTGCTGAATATATTTATACTAAATTAAATAAGTTCGTTGATACTGAAACTGAGGGTAGAGTAAGAGTTACTAAAGTTAAGTTTATGGAACATAATAAAAATGCTGCTTATTATAGTGAGTAGTTAGGTTATTAGTGAATGAAAAACCACTTTAAAAAATTAACAATATGCACAAACAATTAAAAAGAATAGAGGACTACCAAAAAACACTTGGAGTATTAGAATTATATACTGCAGTACAATCAGAGGGTAGTCGTCAAGGTTATCCTACTATAGTAGTTAGAACATCTGGCTGTACACACAGATGTTATTTTGGAGAAGGAGGATGGTGTGATTCATGGTATACAAGTATACATCCTGAAAAAGGTACTTACTGTTTTCAAGATATAATAGACATGTATGATGCAAATCCCCATATTAAAGAAATGATGCTTACAGGAGGATCTCCTACTATGCATCCAGCTTTAGTTAATGAATTAACACATTTAGCCCATGAAAGAGATATTTTTATTACCATTGAAACTGAAGGATCTCATTTCCTCCCTACTGACTATCCTATTAATTTGCTTTCAATTTCTCCTAAGTTTAGTAATAGCATTCCCGTTATTGGTGTTTCTACTCCTCAGGGAAAAGTTACTGACCAAAAAATGATTGATAGACATAATAAACTAAGAGTTAATAAGGAAGCAATTAAAAAATCCATTGAATATCATTCTGATTATCATATTAAACCTGTATTAGATAAAGAATTTACAGTTATTGATGAAATAGAAGAGTTTTTATCCGATTTAGAAATCCCAGATCATAAAGTTTGGGCAATGCCCGCTGGTGATGATAGAGAATCTCTATTTAAAAGTTATGGTCCTGTAATGAATTTTGTAAGGGATAGAGGTTGGAGATATACTGGTAGATCACATATTATGGCTTTTAATACAGAAAGGTGTGTCTAAGGAAGAAGCTCTTATTATATTAGAAGAAATAGAAGAAAATGTAAATACATGCTGTGCCATAACTATGGAACCAGATGAAGTATTAGTATTAATAGATAAATTAAAAGAATATTTAAATAATGAATAAATTTGTAAAAAAATATGAATGGGTAGGAGACGTTGAATCCTATGAGGAACCATTGGATAATGAACACTCTATATTTTATACTGAACCTAATAGAGAATACGATTCTAATTATAAACCTACAAAGGATGATATTAAAACATTCCCAGATTTACAAAATGGACCTTCATCATTAATTCAGGGTTCTCCGGTAGCTATACAGCAAGTAGGTATTCATAATTTTAGACTACCTTTAAAATATAAAACAAGGGATAATGGTAGTATAGAATTAGAAACTAAGGTTACTGGTGCTGTTTCTTTAGAGGCACATAAAAAGGGAATCAATATGTCCCGTATTATGAGATCATTTTATGAATTTAAAAATGATACTTTTAGTATAGATAAATTACCTGAGATACTATATGCTTATCAAGATAAATTGAAAACATTTGATTCCAAAATTGCACTTAAGTTTTCATATCCTATAGTTAAAAAATCACTAAGATCAGACAATGAAGGATATCAGTACTATAATGTTACTTTAGAAGGTGATTTAAATAAAGAAGGTATATTAAAAAAATATATTCATTTTGATTTTGTATATTCATCAGCTTGTCCTTGTTCCTATGAATTAGCTGAATATGCTAGAAAATATAGAAATAAGGCTACAGTATCTCATTCTCAAAGATCAGTTGCTAGAATATCTATTGAATTTGAGGATATGGTATGGATAGAAGAATTACAAGAAATATGTGATAGAGCTCTTAATACTGAAACTCAAGTAGTAGTAAAAAGAGAGGATGAAATGGCATTTGCTGAATTAAATGGTTCTTATCTTAAATTTGTAGAGGATGCTGCTAGATTAATATATGAGCAGCTAATTGCAGATAAAAGAATAAAGGATTTTAGAGTTATTTGCTCCCATCAGGAATCATTACATTCACATGATGCTATATCTGTAATTTTAGCTCCTAATAGTAAGTTTTGTAGTAATATTTCTCATGAAACTTGGTCAAGTTTAATTCATATATCTTAAGTATGTTAAAGTTAAGTGATAGAAAATTAGTATTAAGCTGGGGAGATATTAATGAAGTTGTAAATGAATTATGTGAAAGAATCCCCTTAGATTTACCTTTAGTAGACTCAGTATATGGGATACCTAGAGGGGGGTTAGTTCCCGCTGTATTAATATCCCATAAATTAGATTTACCTTATGTAAATTTTATAGGAAAAAATACTTTAGTAGTAGATGATATATGTGATAGTGGGGTTACTTTAAAAAAATCTCCCGGTCAATTTACCGCTGTATTATATCATAAACCTCATACTTCTATTTTTACTCCTGATATTTGGGCTAGAGAACATAAAGGACATGAATGGTTAATTTATCCTTGGGAAAGTTCATCAGCTGAACCTATACAGGGATATTTACAAAATCAAAATTAATAAAATGGGAAAACAACTAGAATTAGACTTAGGAATATGTAATTCCAAAGAAAACGGAAATGTTCCGTTTGTTAATGAAGTAGAAAAATTTAATGCCACTTTTGGCAAACCTAACAATTATGAACCGACGATACCAGAAAAGAAGGAATGGCAATTCGTATACGACTTTGTACTTGAAGAATTGGAAGAATATAGACAGGCTTGTGAAAACGGAGACATCGTGGAAGTTTTGGATGCTTTGTGTGATATTGCTTACGTTTCCCTTGGGAACGGTGTTATGTTACACGGCCTTAAAGATAAGATATGGCCGGCATATAAAGAAGTACAAGCTAGTAATATGTCGAAGTCTTGTAGCACTGAAAAAGAAGCCATGGAAACTGTCACCCTCCGTTCTAAAGAACAAAATGAGCCATGTCACTATGAGAAAGTGGGGAAAAGATATGTAGTTTATAGAACTAGGGATAAAAAAGTAATGAAATCAATTAATTATTTTAGACCTGATCTATCACAGTTTTTTGACACCTATGAACTAGAAAAGTTTTACGAAGTTGAAACAATTATCTAAAGAAGATTGGGTAAGACTTGATAAAGCATTAGATTTTATTTATCTTAATACAGATAAATGTTGTCAGGATCTATGTGAGGGTCAACTATGTAAATTTGAAGTGGAAGAAGTTATGAATATTTTATCTAAGATAAGACCTAATGTATAAGAAATGTTATCAAGGTAAAAAAATAGGCAATAATATTTTTGAAATGCATCTATGGGATAATAATGGACATCAAGTTATTCCCTACGAAAATATAGCTTATCAAGAATGTAGTAAGGAGGAACATACTAATATAGGACTAAATGGAGAATATCTAAAACCTATTAATAATTGGTATTATTCTAAAAATCCTAACTATAGTCATAAAAACACTCCAGGATTGCATTTTCATGATATGAAATTACATCAAAAGTTTCTAGTTGAAAGATATGGAACTAATGATGAACCTTCTATGGGACATAGAGAAGTATTTTTTGATATAGAATGTGAAATAGGAGGCGCATTAACTGAAGATTATATTGAAAGTGCTCCTATGCCTATTACATCCATAGCATGGTGGGATAAAACCCCTGATACTTGGCATATTTTAATTTTAGATAAAAAATCACAACTAAAACATACTAAAGCAAAAAATAAAGAAATTATACCCTGTAAAACAGAAAGTGAATTATTAGCTAAATTTTTAGAAATTATAAGAGATATAGACCCGGATATACTAGTAGGTTATAATTCTGATTATTTTGATATACCTTATTTATATTATAGAATGTGTAATGTCCTGGGTAAAGAATTTGCTGATCATTTATCACCATTAGGTATAGTAGAATCTAAAAAATTTTCACAGTTTTTCTATAAACGAAATCAATATGTTAATATAATGGGTATTGAATCATTAGATTATATTCGTTTACATAAAAAGTATAGTTGGAAAGATGAACCTAGTTGGAAATTAGATGCTATAGGGGAAAAGTATGTAGGAATGAAAAAAATTGAATATGAGGGTAACTTAGATCAATTATTTGAAACTGATATACATAAATTTATACAATATAATTTTGTAGATGTAGAAATACTTCAGAAGTTAGATGAAAAATTACAATACATAGCGTTAACTAAAAATCTATCTCATAAGGGCAAACATAACTATAGTGAGGTTTATTCAAATAGTGTAACTCAAGATGGAGCAATTTCAGCTTATTTGTTATCTCAAAATATAATCCCACCCCCTAAAGAAATTAACCCTAAAAAGAAAGAAGGATATGCTGGGGGATATTTATTTTGTCCTAAAGCAGGATTATATAAATACATGTTTGATGAGGATTTAACTTCATTGTATCCCTCTATAATAATGTCTATAAACATAGGTAAAGAAACTTTTAAGGGACGTATTATAGATGCCGATGATCGCAATAATAGATTAGGACTTAACGATTTAAAAAAACGTGATCCTAAAGAAGAATTATTAGTTGAAAATTCTAAACATCAACAAACTAAAGTTAATGTAGGTAGATTAATAGCTATGATTGAACAAAATAATTTAGCAGTATCCGCTAATGGTTGTTTATTTTCTACAGATAGGGAATCCACATTATCTACTGTTCTTAATAAATGGTTTGATGAAAGAGTAGAATATAAGAATAAAATGAAAAAAGCATTTAAATCCGGAGATAAAGAAAAAGGTGAATATTATCATTTGATGCAATATACAATGAAAATTTTACTTAATAGTTTATATGGGGCTACTGCATTGGCTGGGTTTAGATATGGAATGAATCATTCTATATTAAGTGAAGCAATTACACTATCAGGCCACAGAATAATTCAAGAATCAGCCCTTTGTGCTAATAGACATATGAATAAAGTTATAAAAGGGGAATTAAAATTAGAAATATAATGGCTTTAAAAAAACAATCCATAAGAAAAAATATGTATATTACTGTAAATGGTAATAGTATATCTAAAGATGAATTAATTTTAATAAGTGAAGGTTGGAATGATACTCAAGAAAACTTTTTTAGAAAAATGTTAAAACAAGGAGGACACTTTAGATTAAAAGGAGTTAAATATACTATAGATTTAGCTGAATCAGATGATAAAAGATCTGATGGTAGTAGAGATAGTGGTATAAAACAAATACCGGGAGAAGATAGCAGATTTTAATATGAAACATTTAGAAGATACTCCTTGGTGGATATGTGATCCAGAAGATACTAATTATTGTGCTTACATGGATACGGATTCAGTATATTTAGATGCTAAACCTATACTATATCATTTGTATCCTAATTTTGAAGAATTAGATGATAATACCAAAGATAATATATTAGAGAATGTAGCTCTTAAATATCAGGATATTATAACTGGTTATTATGATAAATTAGCTAAGGAGTGTTTTAATGTACCTAAGCATAGATTAGAAATGAAGACTGAATGTGTAATTCGTTCAGCTTATTTTAGAGCTACTAGAAGATATGCTCAATGGATTACTAAACAGGAAGGCATAGCTAGAGAATCCTTAGACATAAAAGGTTTAGAATTTATGAAGGCTAATTTTCCCCCCATTTTAGGAGAATTTTTTAATGATATTTTAAAACAGGTTCTTAAAGGTGAAGAAAAAGCTAGTATAATTGAACAAATTAAGGAGTTTAAAAAACAAATAATTAATGGTAAAATACCTCTAGCTAAATTAGGTAATCCTACTGCAGTAAAAAAACTTCAAAAATATCAAGGAACTAAACCTAGAGCCGGTGAAATGTTTTCTGAAATATTTAAAGGTGCTCCTGCCCCTGTAAGAGCGGCTATTCGTTATAATGATTTATTAAGATTATGGCAATTGGATAGAAAATATAATTTAATTACTATGGCTGATAAAGTAAAGTGGATTTATTTAAAAGATAATCCTTATAAAATTGAAGCGCTAGCCTTTTTTGACTATGAAATGCCTGATAAAATTTCTGAGTTCTTAAATCATTACGCAGATAGGCCCAAAGTATTTAATTCTATTCTGTTAAATAAATTAGAAGGATTTTTTAGTGATTTACAATGGTCATTAGATTTAAACCCATATACTAATGCTTTAAGTTCCTTTGAAATTTAAAATAAAAATTATATATTACAGTTATGATAAATAAAAGTGCTTTAACCAGTGTTATATCCAAGTATTATCTTAATGGATTAAACAATCAGGTAAAATGGAGAATTAAGGATAAAAAACTTACTATCTATGCTGGAGAAGCTGGAAGGGTATGTAAAGTAGAACATTTAAATTTACCCTTAGAAGATTCAGAATTAGGTGTTTTTGATACACATAAACTTAGTAAGTTAATCTCTATTACTAACGGAGATTTGATGGTTTCGTTAGAAAAAATAAAATCCGTTTATACTAAAATGCATATAGCGGATTCCAATTTTGATTTAACCTACTCATTAGCAGATATTTTAATATTAGGAAAGAATACATACTATGAGGATCCAGAATCATTTGAAATAGAACTTGACTTAAGTAAAGAGGATATAGATGCTCTTATTAAAGCTAAAAATGCATTAACTGATATTAATAGTATGTTAATAACTAGTACTACTGATATGGATGGTACTAATATTTGTGAATTTATATTTGGTGATAATACTGGATTTTCTAATAGAATTTCCTACCAAATTCAAGGAAATATCTCTAAAAGTAGTATTGAAATCCCCTTTGATTCTGATATTTTTAAGGATATTTTAAATGCTAATAAAGATATGGATAGTGGAACACTTAAATTATCAGAAGTAGGGATGTTAAAATTAAATTTTAATTCTGAGGAAATTAAGAGTGAATATTTTATAGCTAGAAATGAGTAAAAAACCGGATATGTTTGCTGAGAATAAAGCTATCATGCCATACGGTGATAGTGTAGCTGCCCCTAAAATAGAGTTAGAAGATACTAATTCATGGGTAGCTAAGCAAACTACTGATGTTAATAATTACTTATCTACTAAATTTTCTGAACTTAAGGAGGAATATACTAAATTAATATCTCTGTATAAATGGAATGAATTAGTAGGTAAAGCCGATTTTAGCTTTATACCTGTAAAAGGACATATCTATTATCTCTATCAAAGAGAAAATGGTGTTTTATTTTTATCCCTAATAGAACCTAATTATTGGGATCAAATATTTGTAGGATCCGTTAAATTAGATTCTGATAATAAATGGATAAAAGTAGAAGATAGCTAGGAATATCGATTTTTCTTTCTTATATTATATGTATAATACGACATAAAATTGTAGCTAGGGCACGATGTTATGTTAAAAATTAAATTAATCGAGAGCTTCGGCCTCACAAAAACTAAATGATATGAGTACATTATTTCGCGAACATACACCGTTCGATATTTTATTCCGCAATTTTTTCAAAAGTGATGTAGGATTCACTCCTGCAATAGAAACTAAAATACCCCATCCTTTAGACATTTACTACAACGAATCAGGCTTATGGTTTGAAGTTGCTTGTACTGGTCTAACTAAATCTGATATCAACATAGATGTTGAAGGAGATTTATTAAAAATTAGCTACCAAAAACCTAAAGAAGAAAATGATGGTATCCATGAAGGAACCATTTATAAGGGATTATCTAAAAAATCCTTTAATTTAGGTTATAAAATAGCTAATAAATTCGATTTAGGTAAAATAGATGCTAGTATGGAAAATGGTTTATTAATTATTAATATTCCCTATTCAGCAGAATCTAAACCTAAATCTATTACT
>Ga0209348_1001781_pt1 | contig 10349 bp, 10 predicted proteins | sample ETNvirenome_2_30_FD_184065 | JGI IMG/M metagenome (GOLD analysis project Ga0209348, IMG submission 184065) | Marine viral communities from the Pacific Ocean - ETNP_2_30 (SPAdes) (version 2) | ecosystem: Environmental > Aquatic > Marine > Oceanic | place: Pacific Ocean | collected 2013-06-22 | reverse complement strand
CACTTCCTGCTCGGCCTACTAAAGTGACTACGGGTATATGTTCGTCCAACAACAAGTCCAAAGCAAAGCTCTGTTCCTTGTTTCTTGGGTTGATTACCCACTCCCAACCTCGACCATCTTTAATTCTCCGGAGTGGCTCTAGGTTGTTTTTGTATCGACATAGAGAGGTTTTCTTGTTATCTGCGTTTGATACCAACATGACATACTGGTTCGGGAAGTATTTTTTGTCTTCGATGACGACATCTTTACCTTTGTAGAAGTTGTCAATCTCTGCGTCGTCAACCAGATGCTTGGCGAACCCAGAGTATAAAGAATTTGAGTCTTCGATGACTTGTGATGCGTTATAATCTTCGGCTTGAAGGCCGATAGCATCACACTTGACTCGCATGTTAATGTCACGCGACACAACTATAGTTTTTCTCTTTTTTTCTGTCTCGTGAGACGTAAGGGCGGTTCCAATTATTTGATTATCAGGAGTGTTAGGGTTGAATCCTTGAGGTAGATGTTCGGGATTATAAGGCCCTATTTTTACCAAACCTTTCCCTTTTGCAATGCGAACTCCCTTTTGAAGATTCCCCTTGCTCCGCAGCTCATCTAAAATGCGAATAATTTTTCTAGCTTGTGTTCCAACGCCGTCTTGACGCTCTTTGTGTTTGTCGATCTCTTCCAAAACCTTCAAAGGGATTAGAATGTCATTGTTTTTGAATGCTGAGATCGCGTCAGCATCTGTCAAATATACACTGGTATCTAAGATGTAAGTTTTTTTAGCCATTGTTCTTCCTTCATGCAAGTTTTTGTGTTGCCTCTTCCCCGGAGGGAATCAAGGGTAAATAGTTTTTACACTTATAAGTTGCAAACCTCCACTAGTTATATTGTGTAACATCTTAGATTAGGGAGAGTGTGCTATGTGCAAGATTATGAAAAAAACCGGCTTGATTCTGTTTTTTCTTTTCACTATTATTACAGGAGCCGTGGCAAACTCTGACTATAATGAAAAAATCTACCCCCGAGAATCTTTTGTTTTTATAAAAAAAATAGATGTCTTTTTTAGTTGCAAAAAAAATTACTGTAGAGTTGTTGGAAAGTCTTTGGTGACAGGTTCTGGTAGTCTAGTTGGCCATTCAGAGAAGTATAGCTATGTGCTAACAGCTGCCCATGTAATCAAGACAGTGTCTATACCTTTTCACCACCATTTACGAATTCGAAGTGAAAAAAGAAAAGGAAACGAAATCAAAACTATGTCAAGGATCTTGCTGTTTGATTTCGGTGGAAAGTCTCATCTACTTAAACAGGTGGTGTCTTATGATAAGGAACACGATCTAGCTTTGCTGAAGATTCGCAAGATAAAATTTAAAGCTTTAAAGGTTGCAGAGCGCGAGCCAAAGATTGGCAACAAATTATATAACATCGCAGCTCCACATAGAATGTTCGCGAAAGGCTTTGTCCCTTTTTATAACGGACATTTTTTAGGGTATAAAAAACTGAAAATGAAAAAGGGGTATTATAGATGGGCTGCGACGTCAATCCCAACCGCAAGAGGGGCTTCAGGTAGTCCTATTTTGAATTCAGAGGGCAGAATAGTTGGAATCATCTCTTCTGTTCACGGGAGGTTTCATCACATTTCCCTATCCCCAGCTTACAAACATGTGAAGGAATTTCTTAAGAAGTCTTTTGCTGGTGAGAAAGCGGGAATGTGCCTAAGAAAGTCAAATAGAAAAGGTCCGACCAGCAGACCTTCAAAAGGGTATGACCACTGATCAATCCCCTTTAATAACTCGGTGCGAATCTGAGTCGAAATGTTCTGTTGAGAATTCAAAAAGCTCTGAATCTTCATAGGCATACATTTGATGTCTTAAGCCGACAGGAACATGAAAAGACTCGCCCGGGCTAAGATAAACCATGGTCGCATCTTCAAGATTGTCAGTCTCACCAAATGTTAAGCATATTTTACCTGATTGGAGGTAAAATACTTCATCCTTCAATTTGTGATAATGCCATGAACACTTCTTTCCTTTTTTTATAAAAAGAAGTTTTCCACAATACTGTGGTTTATTTTCAATCCACAACTCATGCCCCCAGCCTTTCTCAACCACTTTTGGCCTTTTTATTCTATATTTTAAGAGACCTTCTTCTTCATTTTCCCACAAAGAATAATCTTCATAATTTTTCCATGGCATGGTTACATCTCCCTCACTTCATTTAAAATTTCTTTGAAGCCTCTACACAGCTCGTTGTTTTTTTCGTTAATTTTTTTAAGGGCCAATGCTTGATCTTCCACTCTATCAACGAGGCTCTTAAGTTCACCTAGGGCGAAATTAATTGTTCTGATTATTTCTTTTGCTCTCTCTTCTTCCATGCTCTACTCCTTTTACCTGTTTTTTATCGTTATAGTGTCTTTTTTTCTAATGTTTAGTTTATATTTTATTTTTTTACCTTTTAAAGGATGAGATCTAAAATAAAAATAAAAGTATTCTGTTTTAATCTTAAGAATTGAATTATTGTTATTAGTTCTAATAATAAAATTAATAGAAGAATAAATTCCAATACTAAAGAAAATAAAAATTATAAAATTTCGAAAAATGTTTTTCATGTTCTTAGTCTATCATATTTCTCAACACAAGTCAAACTTTTTTTTCTTCCTCTTCTGAAAGTTCGCTTTGTATGTTGTATTTTTTCATTCGGTATCTAAACTCTCTGGGTGTCAAACCTATCGATCTGGCCGCTTCTTTCTTAGATTTTGTGCAAGAAAGAGCAAACCTGTAGTAAGCCTCTCTCACCATATGCTCGATTGAATCTAACAAAGGGAAGCTATAAAGTTTTCCACCAGCTGCCCAAGCTGATAGTTCAAGCTTTATAGCTACCACCTCTTCTATAGTTAAATTATCTAAAGTTGATAAGAAGTTTTTATTCACTTTCCCTTCTTTTCTTAGACTCTTAATAAGAGAGTAGTTCTTGTTAGCACCTTCTTTTGTTTTATAACCATTCCAGCTCATTGATTATTTCTCCTTTGTAATCATATTGTAGCATATATCTGAACTTTTTTTAAAAAAAATAAAAAAAGACTTAAAAAACTTTTAAAAATGTATTATAATGTTATTCAAAAGGAGAAACAATTAATGAGTGAAAAGATTAAACTGCTTACAATTTCCGATCATCCGCTAAGCCCATCGGGTGTCGGTACTCAAACTAAGTACGTTATAGAAGCCCTCTTGAAAACAGGAAGGTATAAGGTTGTATCGCTAGCCGGCGCAATAAAGCACCCAAGTTACAACGTCCAAAAGACAGAGGAATGGGGAGATGATTTGATCATCTATCCCGTTGATGGTTATGGCGACGCAGACGCTGTTCGCTCGATCATGCGGAATGAGAAGCCAGACATGTTGTGGATTATGACAGATCCTAGATTTTATGAGTGGTTGTGGATGATTGAAAATGAAATTAGACCACTGATCCCTATTGTATACTATCATGTTTGGGACAATTATCCTGCTCCACACTTCAATGCAAAGTACTATAATTCAAACGATTACGTTGCGGCTATTAGCAAGGTAACGCACGACGTTGTGCAGAAGGTATCTCCCGAGGTCGACTCATCTTATGTCCCTCATGCAGTAGATTCAGACGTTTTTAAAAAGCAAGATGACGATAAGATTAAGAGCAATAGAGAGAAGATTTTCAAAGATTCGCTTCTGGACGATCAAGATGAAGAGAAGATGGTGTTCTTCTGGAACAATAGAAATGCTCGGAGAAAGCAATCTGGCACTCTTATTCACTGGTTTAAGGAGTTTTTAGATAAAGTAGGTCATGATAAGGCCATTTTGATGATGCATACCGATCCAAAAGACCCAAATGGGCAAGATCTTGAGCACATTCTCAAGCAACTGGGGTTGACAAACGGAGAGGTAGTTCTTTCCACTGTTAGGCTAGATGCAGATTACATAGCTAGTTTATATAACGCAGCCGATTGCACAGTTAACATTAGTGACGCTGAAGGTTTTGGGCTGGCAACTCTAGAGTCTTTGTCTTGCGGTACACCAATCCTAGTCAACATGACCGGTGGTCTCCAAGAGCAAGTAACAGATGGTGAAAACTGGTTTGGTATTGGCATTGAGCCATGCTCAAAGGCTGTTATAGGCTCACAGCAAGTTCCTTACATCTATGAAGACCGCTTGAACAAAGAGCAGTTTTTGGACGCGATGTCCAAGATGTATGAAGCTTGGAAAGAAAAGTCACCACTATACGAACAATGGTCTGAACTCGGACAGGCGCATGTGGAAAAGAACTATAATTTCAAAACCTTTTGTGATTCGTGGGTGAAAGTAATTGACGAGGTTCATGAAAAGCATGGCTCGTGGAAAACTAGAAAAGGTTATAAATCTTGGCAACTATTGGAGCTGACATGAAAAAGAAAGTAATTTTTAGAGGTCCGGTTTTATCTCAGAGTGGATACGGGGAACAAGCTCGTTTCGCCTTGAGGTCCTTGAGAACGCGAGAGGACGTCTTTGACATTTTCATCATCAGTATACCATGGGGAAAGACTGGTTGGATTTGGAATGACGACGAAGAGAGGCAGTGGATTGACGAGGTCATAAAGAAGACAGTCGTTTATATTGAAGGTCATAGAAAGCAAGGTGTCCCGCCTCAGTTTGACGTATCGTTACAGGTGACAATCCCGCAAGAATGGGAGAAGTTAGCACCTGTTAACATTGGGTATACAGCCGGCACAGAGACTACCAAGATGTCACCACAGTGGGTTGAGCGCTCTAACTTTATGGATAAAATTCTTGTGACATCTGAACATACTAAGTTTGCTTTTGAGAATAGCGCTTACGATGCAGTAGATCAGAGCACAGGGCAGACACACAAGGATTATAAGTGTCAAACACCAGTTGAGGTTGTAAGCTACCCAGTACGACTGCACGAGAAAGATCCTGACTTCAATCTTGAGCTAAAACATGATTTTAACTTTTTGTGCATGTCTCAGTGGTCTCCTAGGAAAAACTTTGAAAACACTTTGAAGTGGTGGTTGGAGGAATTTTGGGATCAGGAAGTTGGTTTGGTTTTGAAAGCTAGTATTAAAAACAACTCTCTGATTGACCGAGAATATACGGAAGAGAACTTAAAAAACATTTTAAGTCATTATAAAGATCGTAAATGTTCGGTCTATCTTCTGCATGGTGATTTGAGTGACACTGAGATGTCAGCTCTTTACCAACATCCAAAGATTAAAGCCTTTGTCAACCTTTCACATGGTGAAGGCTATGGGCTTCCCGTGTTTGAAGCGGCTTATCATGGACTTCCTGTTGTTGCTCCGGATTGGGGCGGTATCGTTGACTTTATGTACGCTCCGAAGACGAACAAAAAAGGCAAAGAAAAGAGCAAGCCTCATTTTGCAAAAGTGGATTACGATGTAAGGCCGATTCAAAGCGAGGCTGTGTGGGAACCGGTTCTTATCAAGGATTCAATGTGGGCTTTTCCAAAGCAAGGCTCTTATAAGATGGCACTGAGGAAAGTCCTTAAGAACTATGGAATGTACAAGAGTCAAGCAGAAAGGCTCAAAGAGCATATTCATGAAAAGTTTGAAGCAAGTAAAATGTATGAGAACTTTGTTGCTAACTTGTTTTCTGAGGATGAAGTAAAAATTGCTGATGAGATTAACGAAATGTTTGCAGAGCTAGAGAGCTAGGGATGAAAAAGCAGAAGTACATTTTTTTAGCTGACATGTTCATAGAAGATTACATTGGTGGTGCTGAACTAACCGTTGAGGCATTGTTGGATGAGTGTCGCGATGACGTCCTTATAAAAAGGTGCTATGACGTAAGAGAAGGTTTCATACTAGAGAACAGGGATAAGGCATGGATTATTTTTAACTCATGTTCACTTAGTGACAAGAACAAGTTGTTGATAATCAAAAACGTTGAGAATTATCATTGTGTGGAGTTTGATTATAAGTTTTGCATGTTTCGCAATCCGAAACTTCACGAGGGTCGCACGGGCGAACTCTCCTCTTGTTCTTGTGAAACGTCGCTGCTTGGTAAAATAAACCTACTTCTTTTTAACAGGGCCAAGAATTTATTTTTCATGTCGAAAAAGCAGAAAAAAATCTATGAAGATAAGTTTCCTGTGCTTAGAAAAAAGAAAGAAGTTCATGTCTTGAGTTCTGTTTTTGACAAGGTCGCTTTGGGTGTTTTTAGGGATTGTTTAAAATCACCCACCAGCGAAAAGAAAGGTTGGCTGATCTTGGGTTCGAATTCTCCTGTCAAAGACACAGCCGGCTGCATAGACTATGCAAAGAGAAACAACCTAGCATATAGCGTTGTAGGAGGAGTGACACCGCTTCATTTCATCCAGCAAATGAAGGAGTCAGCTGGTCTCATCTTTCTTCCGAGAGCTTATGATACTTGCCCTAGGGTAACGATTGAGGCAAAACTGTTAGGTTGTAAATTGGTAATGAACGAAAATGTACAACACAAGGATGAGGAATGGTTCATCTCAGAGCCATTGAAGATTTTGGAATACTTGGAAAAAAGAGCTGATTTTTTTTGGGAAACTATAAATGCTTAATAAATTTATTATAATTGTACCGCTGTATAACGTCGAGAAATGGGTTAGCAAGAACATTAAGTCGATTCAATTACAAGATTATGAAAATTATGAGTGCTATCTTGTTGATGACATGTCGACAGACAACACAGTAGAGCTAGCTTCAAAGCTTATCAGTGGAGATTCTCGGTTCCACTTGACGGTAAACAAAGAGAAGAAGTATGCTTTGAGAAACATTTGCGAAGCTATAGAATCTTCACAGTCTAGCGATAACGACGTCATTGTTACGCTCGATGGTGATGACTGGCTAGCTACAAAAAAAGCTTTAACTCGCTTGAACAAAACATACAACGAACATGGGTGTGAGTTGACATATGGCTCTTACATTGAGTTCCCTTCCATGACGAAGGGTAAGTTTTGTCGAGAGATACCAACTGACGTTGTGAAACACAGGGCGTATCGCCAAAGAGAATGGGTCTCGTCTCACTTAAGAACTTTTAAAAGCAGTTTGTGGAAGAAGATCGCACCAGAGGACTTAAAGAACGCAGAAGGAGAGTATCATGCGATGGCGTGGGACATGGCATTTATGTTCCCCATGTTAGAGATGGCCGGCCCTTTGGCGATGCACATCCCAGAGATTAATTATGTGTACAATCGAGATAACCCAATTAATGATGACAAGGTGAACCACAAGTTACAGCTAGAGACAGAGATGAAAATAAGGCAAGGTGATAGTTATGAAAATTCCTTTGTCACATGCGAGATCCTTGGACCTTCAGGGGGGCTTTCGGGCCTAGGAAACCAGTTGTTTTGCATCTCAACAGCTCTAGCATATGGCATCGAGACTGGGAGGTGTGCTGTTTTCCCGCAAATTAACCCTCGAAACTCTCTGGTTTATAAGTTTCGCGACAATTTCTATAAAAATTTGCAAATAGGTAGAGACATTGACATCTATCACCGGACTATTCGCGAGAAAAAGTTTTCTTTTGACGAGCTGAACGTAGGGGAAACTCACGAAAACGTTAAATTGAGTGGGTACTTCCAGTCTGAAAAATACTTTAAAAGACACAGAAGCGCAATTTTAAAAGCTTTAGGCATCACCCAGCTACAGGAGCAAGTTCGCGATCAGCACGGAGACTATTCAGGACATGTGTCTATCCACGTTAGAAGGGGTGATTATTTGTCTTTGGCAGATTTTCACCATAATCTGCCATTAGAATATTATAAAAAAGCAGTGAAACACTTTTCGACTGATGAAAAGTTTGTTGTTTTTAGTGATGACATTTCATGGTGTCGAAAAAACTTCTCTTTTTTGAAAAACGTAGAGTTTTCAGAAGGGAGAGAGGATTGGATTGATTTGATTTTGATGTCGAGTTGTAAAAGCAACATTATAGCCAATTCAACGTTTTCATGGTGGGCGGCATGGTTGAATACAACACCGGAAAAGCTTGTTGTCTGCCCGGGCAAGTGGTTTGGACCTAAGTACTCCGACAAGGATGTTTCTGATTTGATACCAGATGAGTGGGTAGTAAAAGTATGAAAAGTAGAGAATTCCGCTTAACTTACATTGGTCACGCTGGTTGGTTAATTGAGGGGCCTGAATTTAAAGCCGCTTTTGATCCGTGGTTCAACCCCGAAGGGACTTTCATGAATTCGTGGCATCAATTCCCAGACAATTCTCATCTTTGTGCAGAAGATTTGCTTAGTGGTTTGGATTTTTTATACATTTCTCACTCTCACTGTGACCATTTTGATCCATGGACTTTGGAGAAAGTGGACAAAGATACTTGCATAGTGATACCTAGGTTTCGCGATAAAGTGCTAAGGGATGGTTTGCGTGATTTAGGGTTCGTAAACATTCTTGAACTTCGAGAAGGGGAGTTGTACAAGACATCAGGTGTTCATGTTCAGGTGATAATAGAAGAAGGCTACAACGACAGAGACTCTGCGATTGTTCTAGAGAGTGAGGGTTTTAAGGTTCTAAACTTGAACGATTGTCACCCAAGTTATGAAAAGGTTAGCAAATATTCAAAAAATACAGATCTCTTGTTGATGCAGTGCTCTAGTGCAATTTGGTGGCCGTGCGTGTATGATTATAGTGAAGAAGAGATGCTAAAGCGTTGTAGGGATAAGAAAAGAAACGTCTTGAGAAGGGCGAAACAGTATGCCAGTTGCATCAAGCCTAAGTATGTTGTTCCGAATGCTGGTCCACCGCTTTTCTTGCACGAAGAATTCGCTTTTTGGGACGAAACCAGACAAGAGGACTACAACCCCTTTCCTTTGCATGACGAAATTTGCAACCACTTGAAAGAAAGTGGCCACCCGTCGATGTTAGTCATCCCGGGCAGTGTTGTTAGTGTAGTTGACGGTGAGGTAGAGAATAACACGAATTTGAAACTTAGAGATGAAATATACTCTGATTTTAAAAATTATTTATCCGTTATGAGAGAAAAAAAAAGGAAGAGAGGACATCTGAATTTTGACTCGCTTCAAGAGCAAGACACTTCTTTTTTAGTGGAGAACTTTTCTTCTTTGGTACGTGAAATAAGAAAGCAGTCTAGAGTTTTCATACATAAGATAAACTTTCCTGTCTTAATTGAGTTCATAGATCATTCTAAGTGGGTGATTGATTTTTCTTTGGATCCGGAACATTGTTTTTCCCCTTATGGTTCGCAAGATTATGCATACCGATTTACCTTTGATCCACGCATAGTGAGCCGTTTAATAAAGAGAAAATACATCGATTTTGATGAGTATTTTTTGAGCATGAGGTTTAGCTGTCACAGAGAGAAGGATGTTTTTAATGAGTTTTTGTTTTCTATGTTTAAAAATTTTGACATCAAGAGGTTTAAGCTATCAGAAAACATTTTTATGACAAATGACATTGCTAGTGAGAGACAGGCGGACACTTTTATGCTGGATGTGGGCGGTCGAGTGAAGAAAGTCCAGAAGTATTGTCCTCACCGGTTTGTCAACCTAGAAGAATGTGGAATTGTAAAGGGCAACACTATAACATGCCCTTTGCACAATTGGACTTTTGATTTAGATAGTGGCGAGTGCATGACAGCAAGTGAATATTGTCTAACAATAGAGGACGTGTAAAATAGGAGATTTTATGAAAATTGCGGTTCTAAACATAGCAACAGGCCCTTACATAGATTTGTTTCCTCGCTCTATGGAGTGTATTGAGAACAATTTTTTCACATCAGAAGATGTTGATCTGTTCCTCTTCACTGATAGCGATGAGGTCTATGAAAGTGATCGGGTGAATATTAAAAAGTATGTGATTAAGAGATCTGGGTGGCCTAAAGACACCCTGTATCGCTATCATTATTTTCTACTGGCAGAAGAAGATCTGGTGAACTATGATTACGTTTTCTACATCGACGTTGACATGAACGTGATAGCTCCTGTCGGTCAAGAAGTGTTGGGGGAACTGGTTGCAACTTACCACCCCGGCTTTTATAATCGCCCGGGCGCAACTTTTGAAAATAGGAAAATGTCGACTGCTTATGTCGAACCTCAAAATAGACCTTATTTTGCAGGAGGTTTTCAAGGTGGAGTCTCTAGTAAGTTTTTAGATGCATGTCGCGCTATTTCAAAAAATGTCGACATAGATGAGAGCAATGGTATAACAGCTGTTTGGCACGATGAGTCTCATTGGAATGCTTACCTTTGCAAGGAAACTCCTACTTTATCGCTCTCACCAGCTTATTGTTACCCCGAGGACGATTACCCTTGGCTTGTAGGCTTCAAGGGGAGAGAGAAAATAGTTGTAATTGAGAAGGATGAGAAAGCTTTGAGAG
>Ga0209348_1001779_pt1 | contig 10360 bp, 10 predicted proteins | sample ETNvirenome_2_30_FD_184065 | JGI IMG/M metagenome (GOLD analysis project Ga0209348, IMG submission 184065) | Marine viral communities from the Pacific Ocean - ETNP_2_30 (SPAdes) (version 2) | ecosystem: Environmental > Aquatic > Marine > Oceanic | place: Pacific Ocean | collected 2013-06-22 | reverse complement strand
CCTGTTTCACATACTACGCTAAGTGGGGTTACTACTCAGGTGGTGGATCAAGAATCAGGGGTGTTGGTGGAAACAACTCTTACGGAGACTACGGTGTTATCTCATCTGGTTTCTCAACTGATGAAGTTGCAAGAACTGCTAAAGTCTTCGGTGATATGATGACTGTTCAAGGAACAACTAAGGCTGGAACAGTGGCAATAGGTGCTACAATGTTCGGTCAGACCTCTAAGGCGACTGGATGGTTCTTGAACGACCAGATTTCTGCTGATAAGATTTACTTCAAGTATCAGTCTGGTTACGGTAACGCTGGTATCGGTACAACTGGATTCGTAGACGGTGAAATCATCTGGTTCGGTGCTGGTGCTGAGGCAAGTTCTGGTGTGGGTTCAATTACAGTTGGAGCTGCAGCAAGTTCAGTAACAGGACAAAAAGGAACAATTTTAGAAGTTGACCAAACTTCAAGTGCATTATTAATCGGTGACGCTATCGGATTCCAAACATCACTATATGGTGGTGACGATAGATTCTACATCATCAACACAATTACGGGCGTATCCGCCGCATCTACTTACTATGAGTGGCGAGCTGGATCGACGGCTGGTGTTGCAACGGTATTCAATAATCGTGCCACTCTGACAATCTCTCCTGAGAAAGCAGTGGGTACATGGGATACTAGAAATATAGATTCCGATAACGTAAGTTACGGTTCTACAATCGAAGTCAGAACATTGTTCTCACAGGCAAGACTAACAGGACACGACTTCCTCGCAGTTGGTACTGGTAACAAGACCGAAACTGGATATCCAAACGTCAACTTGGCGAACGTTATCCAAGGTCAAGAAACTAACGTATACGGGCCTGGTAAGGTGTTCTTCGTATCAACCGACCAAGGTGGTAACTTCAGAGTTGGAGACTTCTTCTCCGTTGACCAGTTGACTGGTCGTGCTACATTGGATGCTTCTGCGTTCAACCTTTCTGGTTTGACAGAATTGAGACTTGGTGCGATTGGTGGTCAGGTCGGTGAGGCGATCAACGAATTCTCATCCGATGAGACACTCGCTGGTAACTCAAACACTGCTTGTCCAACTGAATTCGCAACTAAAGGTTTCTTAACTCGTGCGAAGATGGGTACTAAGGCAATGACACCTCCTGTAGGTACAACTGCTCAAAGACCTGGCGGTATTGATGAAGAGTTCAACACTGGTTGTTTAAGATTTAACACTACATTAGGTGCTCTTGAATACTACAACGGAACTGCATGGATTCAGCCAGGTGTTAAGTCATACAGTACAGTCTCATCAAATACTTCTGTTGAAGCTGGTGGAACATACTTCGTTAACACAGGTGGTGGACAGGTAACACTAACACTCCCTGCTTCTCCGAATTTAGGTGCTGAGATTACATTCTTAGACGTTGCTAAGACATTTGATTCTAACGCACTTGTGGTTGCAAGAAATGGTAAGAACATTCAAGGTGATAGTTCAGACCTAACTGTTTCAACTGAAAGTGCTGCATTTACACTCATCTTCTCAGGTGATACATACGGTTGGAGAATCTTCTCCATCTAATTTGAGATCCTTTACATTATGTTTTTTATTCAACCCCTTTTTAGGATCGTAAATGGCCAACTATAGATCATATAGAAAAGTAAGTTCAGACATGCTGACGGCAGGGACAATAGACCCTGCCAAGTTAGTAGCGGGTGTGACTCCTGATTATTGCGTAAAGATGTTCTATGGACATCCATGTTACTGCACACCAGGCTGTTGCTGTAACTGGCAAGTTCCATCTGGAGTCGGAAAGTTAACCATTGAAATGTGGGGTGCTGGAGGTAACGGACACGGAGCATGTACTTGCAACAGATGTCATCACTACAGAGGTGCCTCTGGTGGTGCATATAATACTAAGACAATTTCTACTAGTGGCGGTTGTCAATATACTGTATGTGCTGGTGGAGTTTACAGATGTTGTTCAAGAGAATGTAATGGATGTCAAGGATGTTCATCTTATGTAAACGGATACAATCTCTCAGGTAACTTCTGTGCTCACGGTGGTGCAAGGGGTTGTGCAAACCCAGACTGGTCTGTTAGATGTACTTCAACTAACTGGTGTTGTGTTTCGCCTGGAACATGGGGTGGAGACTTTGCAATGGCTGGACACCAAAAAGGTTGGTCAGGTCACTGGAACTGTCACTGTGGTGGTGCGGTTACAAACGCAATGTCATCAGGTGCTCCATTCTTAACATCTGAAGGTGTTGAGACTAATCATAACGAATGTTGGATGCGTTGCGGTTGTTGGACTGCTCCATATGCAACAGGTGGCCAAGGTGCAATGACTTCATACTGTGGTCGTTGTTGTGGACAGGGCGGTCAAGGCGGCTCTGGTGTTGTCCGAATTACTTACGTCTAGGTATTAAACAGAAATGGCAAGCTATTCATCATACAAAAAAATCCACGGAGATCAGTTAGAGTCTAATGCTCTTAACGCTGCTAGTTTTAGTAGCTCTCCCAATAGCACTTACGGCGTAAAATGGGTCTACGGTACAATGTGTCGTTGTTCACCAGGCTGTTGTTGTTACTGGACTGTTCCAACTGGTGTTAATAACATGTGGGTTCAGGCATGGGGTGCTGGAGGAAATGGTACTGGTGCATGTTCATGTAACAGATGTCATCACTACCAAGCTGGTGGTGGAGGATACTATAACTCCAAGATGATAACAACCAATGGTGGTTGTGCATATAGTATTTGTGCTGCTGCTGTTTATCCATGTCTTTCTAGAGAATGTTATGGTTGTGTAGGTTGTTCTTCCTATGTAAACGGATACAACTTATCAAACTTCTGTGCTATTGGTGGATGTAGAGGAAACGCCAACCCAAGTTGGACAGATGGTTGTTCATCTGTGAACACATGTTGTAGAGGTCCTCAAACAAACGGAGGAGACTTCGGAATTGGAAACCACGGTTCAATCTGGTCTACATCTAGACACGATACCTACAGAGGTTGGTGTCACTGTTATCACTATGGTCAGAGACCTACTTCTGCACCTTTGATTGGTACACAAGTAACACAGTCTATCCGAGAATGTTGGATTCGTTGCGGTTGCTGGATCGTGCCTTATGGTCATGGTGGACATAGTGCTATGTCTACATACTGTGGTAGGTGCTGCGGACAAGGTGGTACTGGCGGTGGCGGACTCGTCAAAATTACATACTTCTAAAGGAAACAATGGCTTCTTATTCGAGTTATAAAAAAGTAATAAACGCCCAGATTCAGGACGCTACAGTTCCGTCGTCTGCGGTTACGGCTGGTAGTTTCTCTAACTGGTGTGTAAAATGGATATATGGTCATCCATGTTATTGTACACCTGGCTGCTGTTGCAACTGGACTGTTCCTACAGGAGTTTCGAGAATTACTTGGGAAATCTGGGGTGCTGGAGGTAACGGACACGGTGCGTGTTCATGTAACAGATGTCAAAACTGGCACGGTGCTGGTGGTGGATACTATAATACAAAAACTATTTCAACTAATTCTGGATGTCAATATACTGTGTGTGCTGCTGGTGTTTACAGATGTTGTTCAAGAGAGTGTACAGGGTGTTGCGGATGTAACTCCTATGTAAATGGATATAACCTTTCTAACTTCTGTGCCTTAGGTGGTGTTAGAGGTTGTGCAACTGGTGACTGGTCATCAAACTGTTATTCAGAATTCCATACTTGTTGTATGCAACCTGGCGCTCACGGAGGAGACTTCGGAATGGGCAACCACGGTGGTAACTCATACAGACCTGACGGATTCAACTGTCACTGCTTCTATAACGAAGGATTACCAACAGGTGCTCCATTTATCGGAACTCTTGGTGTTTCATACGGACAAAGAGAGTGTTGGATGCGTTGTGGTTGTTGGACAGTTCCATACGGACACGGTGGACAAGGTGCAAACAGTAACTACTGTGGAAGATGTTGTGGACAAGGCGGACAAGGTGGATCTGGACTTGTTAAGATTACATACGTCTAAACCGAACAAGAAAATTTATCAAAAGAGGGTTATAGACCCTCTTTTTTTATAAATAGTCCCGAAGGAGTAAACCCGAAGAAATCCAAAATGGCAACAAAGATTATTTCACACAACTGGAAGTTAAATCTTCCCAATGCTTTCCTTACAGACCACTCTATGTCTGATGGAAACCAGAGAGACCAAACTTATGATGGTCCAGACAAGATTTTTCTGCAAATTAATGCAGAAGGTAAAGAAGTATATGGTCCTTTAACAGAGGATGATATTGCAGATGGTCGTCCAAAACCAGCAGACGTAGTTCAGTGGTATGAGGTTGATTGTGCTAAATCTGACTTACACACACTCATCTGTCAGTTAAGAGGACCTGTTGTCAACGAGAAAGAAGAAGATAGAGGTGCTGGTACAGATACAAACCATCCTGGCTCTCCAGAGGTGGACGGAAGTGTATACCCTCAGTTTACATATTCTTCAACTCTCTTCCCTGATGATATCTATAATTTCGATACTATCAGAGTTGCAAATCCTGGCACTGCTGGGCCTGATGACATTTCCATTAGTGTATTCACACCTAGAGAGAAGTTAAACGGTGTTGATGAGGACAAGACATGGGATCATGTTAGAAAACATAGAGACAGTGTTCTTTCTAATAGTGATGGTCAAATTGCAGAAGATATGCCTGATGCACTTAAGACTCAGTGGAAAACATATCGTCAACAGTTAAGAGATCTTCCTAACAAGATGATTGCTGCTGGAGTACATCCTAACTTCGCTGACATGATGTTCCCAATAGAGCCTGGGTTCCAAGATCCTCCTCATCAAGGAGATCCTGATTCAGAAACTGGACAAGCATGGGAACCACCAACTTCAATGTAAGATACTTATATATAAAATAATTCATCAAGATCCTCCTAATAAGGGGATCTTTTTTATTACATGTTTGAAGTAAATCCTATAAGAATTTCACACATACAACGTTGCTACGATTATACAAGATTTAATGATTTCGGTTATATCTGGAGAAAAGTATTTGTTGTAGATGATTTCTACAAAAATCCAGATGAAGTCCGAGACTATGCTCTGTCATGTGAAAGAACAAATGACAAAGAATATTGTGGTGGTCTAATAGGCACAAGGGTCGTTGAAGAACGACAAGACATGATTGATAATCTAAAACCAGTCTTCAAAGAACTATGCCAACATTCGGAATGGAAAAACTTAGAATTTACCGAAGATTTATTTAATTATAGGTGGGACAATCAAAAATTTTTGGTTAACCATACAACCAATGAAGATATAAATGAAAGATTTACTAAGACTGTTTACTGCTATACTCACCATAAAGATCCAGATTCTAAGTGGGCTGCACTAGTTTATTTGAATAAACCAGAGGAGTGTGAGGGTGGTACACAGTTTTACAAATACAAGGAAGATCACGCTTATGGTGAATATGACATAAAAAAAGATATTACCTTTACAAGTGAGATGAAATATAATAGAATGATATTGTATGAAGCAAAATGTACGCATGGAGCGGACTTAAATCGCAAGATGTTTAAGGAATATCCTCGTCTGGCACAGGTCTTTTTTATGTGACTATATACTATAGGAATTATGAGAACTATGAGATCAAAAGCATTCTTCGTCAATGGTGGAGCAGGGAGAGTAATAAGTTCAATACCAGCATTTGAGAAATATGCAGAGAACCATGACGACTTTATTATTGTGTGTGAAGGTGGAACTGATTTCTTCAAGGGACACCCAACATTAGATAGTAAGGTCTATGACCACTGGCACAAAAATCTTTTTCAAGAACATATCAAAGACAGAGACTGCGAGAGTCCAGAGCCATACAGAATATGGCACTATTACAATCAAAAGTGTAGTCTAGCACAAGCATATGATATTGCAATCAACGGTTTAGACGAACCTAGAGAACTTCCTAAACCTACAGTTCATCTTAATAAGTCAGAAGCTATTGCTGGATACAATATAGTTGAAGAAATTAAGGCGACAACAAAGAAAGATAAAGTTATAGTTGTTCAACCATTTGGAAGATCTGTAGAACAGATGGGAGAGTTTATTGCAGATCCAACTTCTAGAAGCATGTCTCTTGTAGGAGTTGTAGACATAATTAATAATCTCAAGAAAGATTATGCAGTAATAATTATGAGTGAAATTCATTTTCCAACTGAGGAGAATGAAGATAAGTATCCTATAGCTAGACCACAGATACAAGACATGAGAGTGTGGGCTTCTGTCATTGATGTTGCGGATCATTTCTTAGGATGTGATAGTATGGGTCAACACATTGCAAGAGCATTTGATAAAACTGCAACTGTTGTGGTTGGTTCCACTTATCCAGAGAATATTAGTTATCCAGGCCTCAAGGATTTTGATATTATTGATGTGGGTGATGGTCGTAGAGAATATGCACCAATCCGAATCACTATGGATGAAAGAGTTGATCGTTTTAATGATGAAGCGATGGAACTAAGTAAGAAACAAATTGATGAAGTTATTGCATCATGTAGAAAGAGACTAGGTAAACCAAAAACATATACAGGTAACTTCGTTCCTCCACAACAACAGCAGGGACAATCTTGTTCACCTCAACAGCAAACACCAATGCAACCACCAATGGGACAAGGAATTGCATCACCAATGCAATCAACTTTGAATAACTTACCTACTGCAAATTGGGCTCCTACAGGTGCAGCTGCTCCTAATCCTTTACAGACTGGTGCTCCTAAACCTAGTTTTACAATGGACACTAAGAAGAAACCAAAAAATAAAAAAGGGTTTCAATCTGAAATTAAAAGTTTACTAAAATCTGATAAAGAAAACGCAATTAGTATAGAAAAGAAATCTATTTAACATGACACAGTGGATTGCAGCAATCGCTAGAGGACATAACTCTGGTGTATGCTTACTGAAAGACGGACAATTAGTTTTCTCTATTGAAGAGGAAAGATTATCTAGAAAAAAATATGATGGAGGGCCTTTGGCTTCCATGATCAAGATATTGGATTACACTGATAGACTTGATTATCTTGTGGTTGCACATACACAACCACTCGATCAGGCTGGAACAAATGATTTTACAGGAGAACCCATTTACGTTGCTCTTGCAAGGAAATTAGGTCTGATAGATCGTAAAGAAGATATCTATAAACATCCTCAAGTTGTAGATTACAGTCATATCCATCATAAACTTCATTCTGCTTGTGCTTTCTATAGATCTGGATTTGAAACTGCTGTATCTGTTATAGTAGATGGTGCAGGGACATTCATTCCTATGCAGATTGATAATGAAACAGAGATGACATGGGAATTAGAAACTATTATTAATTGTGCTTATCCTGATAATTTTAAAACTCTATACAAACATCAAGGAGGTAGAGGTCCTTGGGGTGCAGTAAGAATTGACAAGTTTGGTTCTGAAAGAGAAGAAGAGGAAGGATCTCATGAACTATTCCTAGATGATTCTGCTGGTATTGTAAAAGCATATGAGGCAGTTACTCAATACTGTGGTTGGGCTCCTATTGAAGCTGGTAAGACTATGGGACTATTCCCATACGGAAAAGAGAATAGTGAGATTCCAGACATCTATACAAACTATGATGGTAGAAGTGATTGGGCTACTACTAACAGAGACCTTATTGTACCCACCTACCCTAATGGTGCAATCGTAAACAAAGGTAGATTCTTAGAACTAAGAGAACCTTTGGATACCAGTGGTGTGAAAGATATAACCAAGTTGGATAACCGTAGAGATATGGCATATGCAATCCAAACAGAATCACAATCTATGGTATTGGATTTGATTCGCAAAGCAGTAAAGATGAGTGGAGAAAAAAATGTTGTTCTCTCTGGTGGATATGGATTAAATTGTGTTGCAAACTATTGGTATCTTGAACAGTTAAAAGATGAGGGTATCAATCTATTTGTAGAACCAGTAAGTAATGATGCTGGAACAGCTATCGGTGCTGCATATTGGCACTATCATAAAGTAACAAAAGACAAGGAGGTAAAACCAATGATTACCGATCTATATTATGGACCTAAGTATGAATACGATACGGAATACATTACAGATCTTGCTAATTATTATGATGCAACTAGAATCTTTGAGGCTACACATGAAGATGCAGTAGATCTTATAATGAAAAAAAATATTGTTGCAATGTTCCAAGGTAAATCAGAGGCAGGCCCTCGTGCATTGGGTAACAGATCTATCATGTATGATCCTAGAGATCCGAAAGGAAAAGATCATGTCAATACTATTAAACGTCGTGAATATTTCAGACCTTTTGCTGGATCAATATTGAAAGAACATGTACATGAATGGTTCGATCTTCGTGGCATGGATGAAACTCCATTCATGATGTATGCTGTTAGATGTCAGGAAGGAATCAAAGAAAAGATTCCAGCAATCATTCACGTTGATGATACATGTAGGATTCAAACAGTTACTGAAGATGTCAATCCTCATTACTATAATTTAATTAAAACTTTCTATGATAAGACAGGATGCCCTATTATCTTTAATACATCCTTTAACCTAGGCGGAGAACCTCTTGTAGAGACCCTAGACGACGCTCTGAGGACTCTTTCAAACAGTTTGATAGAATACCTCTATCTGCCTGAGTATGGTCTTATGATCGAAATAAAGAACTGATGAGAGAAATTAAAGAATACGAGTATCCATTTCAAAAAGATAATACTGAATTGGAGGTGGAGATTCTTAATTCTACTGCTCCTGTGCCTGATAGTTATCTTGAAAGATCGGAACATTGTCATATAGCAAAATGGTTTAGTTATCCACAAAAAATAAGAAAATTTATAAACTGGATAGAAGAAACTACAGACGCTAAGGTAAAAGATTTATGGGGAGTTTGGTATCGTGATGATGGTGGTATCAAGTGGCACACACATAAAGGAGATTTTAGATATTCATTTGTTTACTACATAAATGTTCCAGAGGGTAGTTCATCAATATATTTTAGCGAAGATCCAGAAACAGTTGAACCAACTTTTTTTTATCCGAATCAAGGAATTTGTATGGTATGGGATAGTAATTTTCCTCATTCTGTCCCTCCTGGCAATCATAAAGGTAGATGCGTATTATCAGGTAATTTAATATGAAAACTGTTGGAATAATGATATCTCATGATGCTTCTGTTTGTGTAGTAGAGGATGGAGAAATAAAAAACATCATGCAAGAAGAAAGATGTAGTCGTGTAAAGCATGATTCTTATCCATCAAAAGCATATGAAAGATTATTTGGTGATGATGTTCCGTCAGATGAATTATTAAACACTGATTTTGGATTTGCTGGTATTAGATATTGGCCTGTAAATGACTTGGCACAAGACTTTCAACTATCATTTGAGCAAGAGGTATATTCTTTTACAAATTACGTTATTTCTAAATCTACAGATATCCATTCAAAGAGAGTAAAGATGGAGGATAACGATATAGAAAAGTGGGAAAACAAATGGAGGGATACTAGATTTGACGACCACCATGTATTTCATGCTTTTTGTGGATTTTATAATTCTGGATTTAAAGATGCAGCAGTTCTAGTTGTTGACGGTATGGGTAATCCTTCACAAAAAGAATCTGAAAATCATGAAGTAGCAAGTATATACACAGTAGAATATCCAGCTAATATTGTATGTCTATCAAAAGAAGAGACACCCAAACATCATGCAGAATTTATGAAAGCAAGAAGTTCTCATACAAAATGGCCTATGGGAATTGGTATGGTGTATTCTTCTATTGCTGCTTATTGTGGATTTGGACAGTTGGGATCTGGTAAGATAATGGGTCTAGCATCATATGGTAAAGAAGATCCTAATATAAAACCTTTTGTTTTTGATAACTACGAGATTAATTCTAAACTCTTCTATAGAACACATGATGGTTGTATCTTTATAGATTATGATTATCTACCGAGAGATTGGGACTACAGAAATTGGAATGAAGATGTTCAGAAAATCGCTAATTTGTGCTGGAGATTACAGAAAGATTTTGAAAAGTGGATGACTAATAAAATATTAGAAACCTTACAAATAACAGGGAAGAAAAATATTGTTCTGACTGGTGGTTGTGCAATGAATTGCGTGGCAAATTATGAGTACTTGAAATATTTACCAGAAGGTGTTAAATTATTTGTAGATCCTCTGTGTGAAGATGCAGGCATATCTGTTGGATTATCTCAATTTTTATACTGGTCAAAGCAATGAAGTTTGAAGTTTACGATGATTTTATATCACCAACGTATCAAAATATATTAGAGAGTTTGCTCTCTGATTATAATACTAAGTGGTCATATCAACCACAC
>Ga0209348_1001777_pt1 | contig 10365 bp, 13 predicted proteins | sample ETNvirenome_2_30_FD_184065 | JGI IMG/M metagenome (GOLD analysis project Ga0209348, IMG submission 184065) | Marine viral communities from the Pacific Ocean - ETNP_2_30 (SPAdes) (version 2) | ecosystem: Environmental > Aquatic > Marine > Oceanic | place: Pacific Ocean | collected 2013-06-22 | reverse complement strand
AAAATAATTCACTTCAAGGCTTAACAACAGCACAAAAACTTGCTATTCTTTTCCCTAATTAATTATGGCTATAGAACCTAAAAATACCCGAGAACATATTCTGGCCCTGTACGGTTATCTTACAGGAGTTAAAAGAGATATTTCCCAAATTAAAAATAATCATCTTAAACACATGCATGCAGATATTGAAAAATTGGGTGGCAAGGTAGACAAAATCTACTGGGTTCTTTTAGCTACAGTGGGGACTGTGGCCTTATTCTTTTTAGATAAATTATTATCATAATGAAACTTACAGCAAATATAACTCTTGACGAGTTAACTAAGTCGCAAACTGCGGAACGTAAGGGAATTAACAACAATCCTAATCCAAAACAAATAGATAATCTTAAAGCATTGGCTACAAATATATTGCAACCAGTACGATCTCATTTTGAAAAACCGCTTATTATATCTAGCGGATCTCATTTTGAAAAACCGCTTATTATATCTAGCGGGTTCCGTTGTGCCCAGCTTTGTGTAGAAATTGGTAGCAGTGTGAACAGCCAACATGTGGCGGATGATAATGCAGCTGCAGCAGACTTCGAGATACCTGGTGTAGATAATAGAGAGCTAGCAAAGTGGGTTAGATCAGAGCTAGAATTTGACCAGCTCATCTTAGAATTTTACAGAGACAATGAACCAACTTCAGGTTGGATTCATTGTAGTTATTCTACAGACCACAATAGGAATCAATCTTTGCGAGCCATGAGAGAAGATGGTAAAGTTATTTACAAACCGTGGTTAGAGTAAGTTCAACAAACTTCCACCTACCATTCTCTTGTTTTACCCATTTGTGTTCTCGATAAAACTTAACCCATCCTTGATGTAATTTAAGTTTTTCTTCGTATGTTAATTTTTCTTTTTCTTTCTGTTTCATAACCTATTATACCACATGCACTTTTTCAAAAGGTTAAATAAGCAAGCAAAGTGAATTAAGGCAAAAAATAATTATTGTAGTAGTAGGTGAAAAAAAATTAAAAAAACGTTTTTTTGATTTTTACTCTTCTCTGTCGTCGTGCCAACGTTCGTTAATTTTTTCGGCCATCCAGACGGCAACAGGTATGCAGACAATAAACGTATATTCAGCGGCTCTGAGTATACTTACATCCCATAACTTCATAATGATGTGATGAATTAAAATGGGTGCAAATCCTCCAATACACAACAGGATTGTCATTCTAATATAAAACGGATACTTCATATCCAATCTTTTAACTCTTCTCCCATGATTTGGGTAGCTATATTTACTTTCTTTCTTAATGATTTTACAATCTTCTCATCAACAGTATCCTCTGCTATAAAGTCTACATATGTCACTTTTTGAACTTGTCCTATTCTGTGCGCTCTGTCTTCTGATTGCATACGTTTTTCGAGATCGTAGCCGTTAGAATAATAAACTACATTACTAGCCTGGGTTAGTGTAATACCATACCCACCAGTAGAGGGGGTACCGACAAAGAATCTACACTCGTCTTTCTTTTGAAAGCTATCAATATTAGATTGTCTATGCTCCGGTCTTGTACGTCCATAATAATCGACAACAGAATTATTACCATATTCTTTACGTATAGCTTTTACAATCGACTCCACGTCGTATTGATAGTGGGCCCAAATAATAACCTTACCTTCCATCTCTTCAAGCACATCCATAAGTTCTTCTAAACGATTAGATTTAAGTTCTTGGACGGTGCCATCATCAGATGTGAAATGACCACATGTTATTTGATGCAATCTCATCAGCTGTGTTAACACGGTAGCTGTGGACATAGTCTTACCGTTAAGTTCTGCTAGTGCAAGTTGTTTCATTTGTCTGTAAACTTTCTGTTGGTCTGGTGATAACTGCACAACCCGTTTCATAAATATTTTATCCGGTAAATCTAAACAATCATCTTTTAATACACGATAAGAAAAAGGTTTGAGTTTCTCTGACAACTCCCCCAGGTTCCGATAACCCACCACAATTTGAACAGATCGTCCACCAAAATTTGCCGTCTTCATAATCGCATATCTTGTTCTAAATGTGTAGTAAGATCCGTGGCCTAGTAATTCCTCTAATAAGAAATCACATTGTTTGTATAAATCTAATGGTGATTTAGTTACAGGCGATCCTGTTAATATTCTTCTGTATCTACTTAACTTAGCAAGCTCACATATATTCTTAGTTCTTTTAGCATCAGGGTTCTTAATCGTTGTAGATTCATCGATAGCCAACAAGGTTCTGTGACTGTTTAAAAACTTACGAGCAAACTCACAACCCTTTGTTGTAGAAAAAGATTCTACATTCATAATTAAGATATGTAGCTTTTCATTAGTCTCAAATAAACTAGCTAATCTTTGTTTCTGTTTCTTGGTTATTGTAGCTTTCCACAAGACATTAGTTTTTTCAATATGATCAGGTAAATGGTCAGGCACCTGATTTAAATACCAAGTACCCACTACACCTTTAGGTGCCACAATTAAGGCACCATCTATTTTACCCTTGTCATAAAGCATAGCTATATTGTCTATCAATACTTTAGATTTGCCAGTACCCATCTCCATGAAGTACGCAAAAAATTCTTTATCCCAAGACATTTCTAAAGCCTTGAGCTGATGCTCATACGGTTTTGTCTTAAATTTGTAATTCATCTTTCTATTGACATTGATACTATATAGTTTATTAATGTCAAGTATGAAAGACGACAGAAAGCAGGATTATTCAAGTGTTAAACAGGTACGTGTACCTAAAGTATATGTATTGCAAGAAGTAGCGGGGACCAGGGATGGTCGTCCTAAGTTTAATATTATGGGTGCCTCGCAGTATGGTAAGTTAGAATTTCTACTACCAGAACTTTCACAAATAATTTTTTCACCAGGTCCATTAATTTTTAAATTAAGAAAACTGTTGAAAGATTATAGAACCACTGACTATGTGTTACTTACAGGTGATCCTGCAATAATAGGTGTAGCCTGTTCTATCATATCAGAATTAACAAATGGTAAATTCAATTTGTTAAAGTGGGACAAACAAGAAAAAAGATACTATCCAATTGAAATCAATTTATATGAGAAAGGAGAAATTAATGAATAGTATAGACTTCGAACAAGATAAAACAAAAGACCTGGCTTCTGCAGATAATGCAGGTGAGCTATCAACACAGGTCGTTAGATTGCAATCTTTAGAGGATAAAATTAAAGATCTAGAGATTCAATTGAAAGATAAAAAGCGAGAAGCAGATAAAGTTTCAGGTGAGGTTATTCCTACTATTATGCAAGAGATGAATATCTCATCGCTTAAATTAGCAGACGGTTCAGCTGTTGAAGTTAAACCCGTCTACGGTGCTTCTATTCCTATTGCAAAGAAGGAAGAAGCATTTAAATGGCTTCGTGAGCACGGCTTAGGTGATCTTATCAAAAATGAGATAACCGTTGCCTTTGGTCGTGACGAAGATAACAAGGCACAGCAATATGCTGTCCTTGCGCAAGGTCAAGGGTACGAACCTGTCCAGAAATTAAAGGTCGAACCCATGACACTTAAAGCACTAGTTCGCGAGCGTATCGAGGCTGGACAGGATATGCCAGCGGACTTGTTTAATGTGTTCGCAGGCAACCGAACTAAAATAACAAGGAACAAATAACATGGAAACAGGAAACGTAACAAAAAAAACTGCTAGCCTACCTGCCAATGTAATGGAACAGGATGCTGGAAAAGGTTTAGGTACGTTAGGTCAAGAAGATCTAGCGCTGCCTTTTTTGAAAATCCTTGGACAATTATCTCCCGAAGTAAACAAAAGGGATGGTAAGTATGTCGAAGGTGCAGAACCAGGTATGATATATAACTCTGTATCCCATCAACTCTTTGATGGTGAGAAGGGTATCAATCTTATACCTTGTTTCTATAAACTTGAGTATGTTGAGTGGAAAGATAGAGGTGAAGGTTCTGGTGCGCCAGTAACGGTACACCCGTCTACATCTGACATAATCAGTAAAACAAAACCGGATGCAAATTATAAAGACAGATTACCAAACGGTAATTACGTAGAAAAAACTGCGAGTCATTATGTAATTGTAACTGGTGACAGCCCATGTACAGCTTTGATTACAATGAAATCTACACAACTAAAAGTTAGTAGAAATTGGAACTCAATGTTGTCAAGCCTAAGACTAAAAGGTAAGAGTGGTAATCTCTATCAACCACCTGCATTTAGTCATATTTACAATCTAGCAACAACTCAAATGTCAAATGATAAAGGCACTTGGTTTGGTTGGAAAGTTAATAAGGTGGGTCCAATAGAAGACGCAGCTCTTTATCAACAAGCGAAAGCGTTCTCTGAAAACATTTCCAAAGGACAAGTAAAAGTCAAACATGGAAATGAATCAGCAGAGAAAGATTCGATTATTTAGGACTTCCCTCGTTGGAAGAAAGGGCGGTGATGGGAGACTGGATCCGCCCTTTAAATAATTATGGATAATTTATTTTCTAAATATTTCGCTGGTTATGATCTTGCGTATGGTCAAGCCGACATGAGTCGCCTTGAGATAGATCCCATTACTAAAAAACAGAAACCAAGTTATCGTTGGAATGATGAGGATATCACAGACCAAGTCTACAACGAACACTTGGCTGGAGAAAGGTCGATTGGTATCCAACCTTGTACTAAGGATGGACTAGCAAGGTTTGGTGCTATCGATGTCGACTTCAAAGATTATGAGAAGTACGACCGTAAAAAGTTTTTCGATACAATACAGAAGTTTGATTTACCATTAATACCCGTGCTATCTAAAAGTGGTGGTATGCATCTTTATATATTCTTAAAAGATTTTGTTAGCGCAACAGTCTTAAGATCTTTTCTAAGTAATCTGTTGCCACTATTTAAATTAAAATACGACACAGAAATATTTCCAAAACAAACGCGACTCGTAAAAGACTCTGAAACAGGAAAAATAAGTAAGGGTAATTTTATTAATCTACCTTATTTTAAAAAATCAGAAAGAATAGCTTTAAATGTAGATGGAACTAAATTTTCTTTTGAAGAGTTTATGAAAGTTGTGGAAGCTAATCTTGTAGCAGAAGACGGTCTTAAAAAAATAACGGACAGCATTGATGCGGTAGCCATGCAAGGTGTTGATGATATATTTAGGGAAGGTCCACCATGTTTAGCTGAACTATCTAAACTAACCAAAGAAGATGGTTTCGATGGTAAAGATAGATTTCTGTATAACTACCATGTCTTTGTAAAATTAAAGTATGAAGAGAACTGGGAGCAGATGGTTATGGATGCACCCGTTAAGTTTTTTTCAGGTGCCAATGCACATGCATGGGATAAAAATAAATTAAAGGCTAAACTAAAATCATGGCGAGATACATACAAAGGATACACCTGCACACAGAGTCCTATCAGTGATTACTGTAAGAAAGGTATCTGTGTAAAAAGAAAGTTTGGTGTGCTGTGTGGATCTAAAGGTAGCTATCCAATCCTTACTAATTTAGTCAAGATTGATTTAGAACCGGATGCAGAATACACATTTGATGTTACTCTACCCGATGGTGAAGATGTACGAACAGTGCATTGTCGAAACGTGGAGCACGTTAACGATCAAAGAAAAAGACGTAACGCTATATCAAAGTACGCAGGTTTTCCACCACCTATGATTAAGTCTAACGATGATCAAAAAGTTTTAGAAGATCTTTACAGAACACTGACAGTACAAGATCCACCAATAGGCACAACACCAAAAGAAAAATTACATGATCAATTACATCAAAAGATAAATGGAGCAAGAGCACAGAACGACGTTAGTTTTAAATCTGGTGGTGTATTAATTGATGATGAGTTTGCTTATTTTAAATTTGCTAACTTCTATAACAAGCTAAAGAATAATGGATGGAAGTATCCTGAAGATAAAACGGGCGTAATGATACAAGAGTTCTATAAAGATTGCAATATAGAATTTATTGAAGAGAAGAGATTTCCATCACAAAAGAAAGGTGAATACAATACACCAACAAAACATTTAATTAAGATATCTCTTGAAAAATTTAAAAGCGTAAAAATTTTACACAATAAAATTAATTACGATAAGGAGATTATATGATTAGAAAGATATTGGGTCCTCCTGGTACAGGTAAGACAACAAAATTATTACATTATGTAAGGACACTGGCTAAGTTTGGTACACCACTACACAGAATAGGTTACTTTGCTTTTACTAAAAAAGCTGCAGGCGAGGCAAGAGGACGAATGTTAGATAAACACCCAGAGCTAGAAGATAAAGACTTACCCTACTTTCAAACATTACATTCATTTGCATTTAATCTTTTGGGTATGAAAAAAAGTAACGTAATGCAGAATGAAGACTATGCAGCCATAGGAAGAGAAGTAGGTATTGAAGTATCTGTATTCTCAAATGGTGAGGACAGCACAGGTTTTATAGATTCAAACAGTGAATATTTTAAACTTATCTCTGCAGCTAAAATAAAAAACCTATCGATCGAAGAAGAGTTTAACAGCAATATGTATTCTGAAGATCTAGACTTTGAGATTGTAAAGATCCTAAAATTAGAACTAGACAATAGAAAGGAGGCTTTTAAATTAGTCGACTTCAACGACATGATAGAAAAATTTATATCTCGTGCAGATGAATTATGCCCAACTTTTGATGTTGTGTTTATAGATGAAGCACAGGATCTATCACCTATACAATGGAAAATGTATGATGAACTAAAAAATAAATCTAAACATGTTATTTTAGCTGGTGATGATGATCAAGCTATTTATGGTTGGGCTGGAGCCGAAGCTATTTATGGTTGGGCTGGAGCCGACGTAGGACGATTTCAAAAAGAACCTGGTAAGGAACGGGTATTACCAAAGTCCTATCGTGTTCCACAAAGCATACAATCTATAGCCAATAAGATATTAGATCGTATACCTAATGAGAGACGAATACTTAAAACATGGCAGCCACGTAAAGAAACAGGCAACATATATCCTGAATCTTATTCCCTACAAGAAGTACCCATACAAGATGGCAACTGGTTGATATTAGCAAGAACGAATTATAGATTAATTAACTTAATGCCGGACCTACAATCCATGGGTATTTATTACGAATACAAAAACAGAAAGAGTTTTTCTGAAAGACTATACAAAACGATAATTAACTGGACACGATATGTAAAAGGCGAAGAGTTAAACGAAGCTGAGATTAAAGATATTTTAGAATATACAGAGTACACAACCATAGAGGAGATAGATAAAGATTTAAAATGGTATGAGTTGTTACAACTAGATATGGACGACAGCCTATACATAAGAAAAATGCTAGAGAGAAAAGAACCTTTAAGTAATAAACCAAGAGTTAAATTATCTACCATACATGCAGCTAAAGGTGGGGAAGCCGATAATGTTTTATTGGTATTAGACATGTCTAAACGTACTTTAGAATCATTACAAAGAAGCATGGAGAAGCAAGATGAAGAACATAGGGTTTGGTATGTTGGGGTAACTCGAGCAAAACAAAATCTGTATTTCATTGCAGGAAAAAATAAGGAGAGAAGTTATGACGTCGAAAGTTTGGGATAAACAAATTGCAGGATCTCACTACAGACATTTTAAGATTCAGCCCAGTAAGTTTGTAGTCGAGAATGAGCTTTTATTCCCGGAAGGATGTGCTATAAAATACATTTGTAGACATCGTTTGAAAGGAAAAAAGCAAGATCTAGAAAAGGCAATACACTTTATAGAAATGATTATTGAAAGAGATTATTCAGAAGATACTACCACAAAACCCCTGCCACCAGGATTTACATTTAAAAAGGATAGCAATGAGAATACCTAAGTTTGAAGCACAAACAGAATGGAATATTCCCACAGAGTTTCCAGATCTTAGACAAGTAGAAGAGATAGCAATTGACTTAGAAACAAAAGACCCAGATCTAAAAGAGAAAGGATCTGGTTCTGTTATAGGTAATGGTGATGTTATTGGTGTTGCTGTAGCCACGACTGGTTATAAAGGATACTTCCCTATCGCACACGAAGGTGGGGGGAATATGGATCGTAAAAAAGTTTTAGAGTGGCTTAAAGATATTTTAGAATCACCATCAACAAAAGTATTTCACAATGCAATGTATGATGTCTGTTGGTTAAAACAATTAGGTTTTAAAATAAATGGTGACATTGTTTGCACTATGATAGCTGCAGCCATTACAGATGAGAATAGATTTAGATATGATCTCAATAGTTTATCTTGGCATTATCTTGGCTACGGTAAGAACGAAGCTGCATTAGCTGAGGCTGCATCCGAATGGGGCATCGATCCAAAGTCTGAAATGTATAAGCTACCATCCATGCACGTAGGATCTTACGCTGAACGTGACGCTGAGATTACACTGGGTTTGTGGCAAGAGATGAAGAAAGAAATTATACACCAAGATCTTGAAGACATCTTTGATTTAGAAACAGAACTATTTCCATGTCTTGTAGATATGAAGTTTAAAGGTGTAAGAGTAGACATAGACAAAGCACACCTGATGAAGAAACAATTAGTACAGGAAGAAAGAGATTTACTAACCGCTATTGAAAGAGAGACAAATGTTAGGCCACAGATATGGGCTGCAAGATCTATTGCAGAGGTTTTTGATAATTTAAAAATACCATACGAGAGAACACAAAAAACTTCAGCACCCAGCTTTACTAAAAACTTTTTACAAGAACACGAACATCCTGTAGTAAAAATGATTGCAAAAGCTAGAGAAATAAATAAGGCACATACAACTTTTATAGATTCAATATTAAAGTATCAACATAAAGGCAGAATACACGCCGATATAAATCAATTACGTTCACAGTTTGGGGGAACAGTGACAGGAAGATTTTCCTATTCTAACCCTAACCTTCAACAAATTCCTGCAAGAAACAAAGATTTAGGACCAAAGATAAGATCTTTATTTATTCCTGAAGAAGGATGTAAATGGGGATGCTTTGATTACTCGCAACAAGAACCACGTTTAGTTGTTCACTATGCATCTCTCTATAAATTACCTTCAGTCTATAGTGTTGTTGATGCTTACCACAATAACAAAGACTCAGACTTTCATCAGACAGTAGCAGATATGGCAAAGATTCCTAGAACCCAGGCCAAGACAATTAATTTAGGTTTGTTCTATGGTATGGGTAAAACTAAATTACAGGCAGAGTTAGGTGTAACGAAAGAGAAGGCTGCAGAATTATTTAATACGTATCATGGTCGAGTACCTTTTGTTAAACAACTCATGGAACGAGCATCTAATCGTGCACAGGACCGTGGTCAGATAAGAACTTTACTTGGTAGACTATGTAGGTTTCATTTGTGGGAGCCTAATCAATTCGGTATGCACAAAGCATTGCCTCATGAAGATGCACTCAGGGAGCATGGACCGGGGATCAGGAGAGCTTATACATACAAATCACTTAATAAATTAATTCAAGGATCAGCAGCAGACATGACAAAGAAAGCAATGCTAGAACTTTACAAGGAAGGAATTATACCGCACATACAAATACATGATGAGTTGGATCTTTCAATAAAAGATGATAAACAAGCAAATAAGGTTATTGAAATTATGGAGAACGCTGTTACCCTAGAAGTTCCCAATAAAGTAGACTACGAACAAGGCGATACCTGGGGTGATATTTATGATTAGTTATGGCTTACTTAAATGCAAACATACCAGTGGAGTACGCACAAATCAGAAGAGAGTATCTCTATGATCTTAAGAAACACAAAGGGGAAGTTGAAGACTGTATTATTTTCGGTCTATCATCTATTACGGGGAAGTCTATTCTTTTTCATGCGATTATGGAAAACGGTGCGATCTTCTATCGTTTACCAATTACGGCTTTTATTCAACGTGGCTTTAAACCGGAGGCTGTTCCAATTCGCAGACTTGACGAGCTTCAGTTATGGAATTGTTTTAGTTATTATCCTTCTGTGCATTCTTGGGATATCTTAGACGGACAAGCTGGGAAATACATAGGAAAAGATAAGAAATGGCATCCAGGTAAATACCTATTTACAGTTGACTTTGCTCACCCTGAAAGTAATATATTAGACACGGACCATTCAGAGATTCCGCACGAGCACAAATGTGCTCACATCATAGCCCTAGACGATGGGAACTATGCAGCACAACCTAACAACCGATGCATTTGGGATATACCTTCATTTACAGTGAAAGATAACATTCCAGATTGGAAAGTGCAGACATCTGAGTGGAATGTAGAAAATACAAGTAAGTGGAAGACTGAAGATACGGACAACTTCTTCTACGAAATTGAGGAGAAAAAACATGATTGAAAAATGTAAAAA
>Ga0209348_1001775_pt1 | contig 10369 bp, 9 predicted proteins | sample ETNvirenome_2_30_FD_184065 | JGI IMG/M metagenome (GOLD analysis project Ga0209348, IMG submission 184065) | Marine viral communities from the Pacific Ocean - ETNP_2_30 (SPAdes) (version 2) | ecosystem: Environmental > Aquatic > Marine > Oceanic | place: Pacific Ocean | collected 2013-06-22 | reverse complement strand
AGTACCAAGAATAGCAGTTGTGTTTGCACTTAATGCTTGATAACCTAATGCAGTATTAAATGAGCCAGAAGTATTTGCATCTAAGACTAAAGCACCTACGGCTGAGTTTTGCTCTCCAGTTGTGTTTACTGATAAACTTTGAAAACCTAACGCAGTGTTGTTAGCTGCAGTAGTATTTGCTCCAAGAGCATAAGTACCCATAGCAGTATTTTCACTGCCTGTAGTATTTGCATCTAATGATTGATAACCTATAGCAATATTATTATTAGCAGTAGTATTTGCTGCCAAAGCACTTACACCTAAAGCAGTATTTCTTGCTCCAGTTGTGTTTACTGCTAAAGCACTTTTTCCTACGGCAGTATTAAAACTAGCCGTAGTATTAGCGTCTAGAGCAGAAGCCCCCAAAGCAGTATTACCTGATCCTGATATGTTATCTCGCAAAGAAAAAGCTCCAACGGCTGTGTTTTCAGACCCAGTAGTATTATCTTCAAGAGCTTTTCGCCCAACAGCAACACTATATTGACCACTGGTGTGATTTGTTAAAGCAAGAGAACCTATAGCAGTGTTATCTACACCAGTAACAGCAGCATCTAAGGCATTTTCTCCAAGAGCAGTATTACCAGAAGCAGAGTTAGTACCTTTACCAATATTTACACCATTAATTGTTCCATTAGCACTAAATGATGGGCCACCAGCTAACGTGAATAGATTTACATAAGCATTATTAGCAGTATTCCTCAGCTTCATTATTGATGCTGAAGTATCAGCAAAAAATTGACTTGCGTATGTGGTAGTAGGAGCAGAAGAATTTGAATTATTTGTAGCAATCGCACTTAAGGCATTATTAATATCGGCTCGGACATTAGCTCCCGTAGAGTTGTCTATAACATAATCATGTGTAGCCATTACTTAATCCAATTTTTACCTAAGTATATCCTACTTTAAAATTAACTACCACGCCCAAATCCTGTAGCAGCATATTTGAAATTTCTATTAACATTATTTCCACCACTATCTTTTACATCAATATCAAAACCCGTCCCTGTTATAGATGATAGCGTAAAGAAGTCTCCCTGCTGTGCGTTTTCAATAGTTATTCCTATTGAAGGCAACACAGAATTTGCTGGAACAAGAGTGCCCGACTGACCTGTAAAGAAACTATTTGTAAATGTAACTGATTTTGTTGCCGTTCCAGATGCAATATGACCTCCTGTAGTAGCTCCTGCGTTGCCGAGGCTTGTTTCTGTTCTGCTTTTTATTTCAGCAGTATAACCAAGTTGATCTACTTCAATACTTTGTGCAGGATCATCTGTACTCATTTCACATTTAAATTTAAATCCTCTAGCTACATAAACACCATTAACAAAAGGATTAAATTGAGAGAATTGAGCACTGAATGTACAATTTCCACTCGTTGTTTTACTTATAGTGGCTGTTACTGTAAAAGTATTTGCATTTGGTACAGTTTCGATCTTATAAAAACCATCTAGTTCATTATTAGCACCAGTTGTAAAATCTAGAACCACAAAATTACCTACTGCATAACCATGAGATGTTTTTGTAACAGTTATAGTTGTTCCGCTTTGAGCATAAGTAGCAGTTACAGTAGCATCAGGATCTCCTTGAGTAGTAGCAACCAGTAATTTTGCATTTACATCAAATGCAGTAGCTTGGTCAAAATCAGTCCAAATATCAATTAATCCTGTTCTTTTGTCGATCAAATCATTAGGATAAAAACCCTGCGATACCATATGTCTGCGTAAGCTTAAAGGTTGTATCCCTCCTAAATCTAAAGTATTTGCAAAATCATAAGAAGCTCCTGTCTTATCGACATCACCTAAGAAATCTAAATCAGCGATAGCATCGAAATCAGAAACATCATTTAAAAACACTTTTGAACCAAGAACTAATCCATCTACCTCCTCAGAGAAAAAACAGTCATCTTTAACACCTTGAAAAGGAGGATTATCTAAATCTTCTCTATCCGTTAAAACTACAAGTTTAGGAAACACATCTGGTTCTGTTTGAAGCATGACAACAGAAGCATCTCCAGAACTTAACCTTCCTCCATCGTCACGAAACTTTAGGAGATACGTTCCATTAACAATATTCGGAACAATTGTTTCATTAATAGATCCTGGAAGTGCAGGGATTACGTCAACAGCATTAGTAAATGTTGCTCCACTTGTTAGGTTACTACTACGAACAACTACGTTTCCACCATGAATAACATCAACATCTATTGATTTATCAAAACGTAATCGTACAAATTGATCTGAGATTGGTTCTATAAATAAATTTTGTACGTCACCTGGAACTTCTGTTTTTCCAATCGCATCAAAAGTTAAAGTAGCTGGATCTGCTGATGCTTCTAAAGCTGCGTTAATACTAAATACTCTAAATTCATATCTACCTTGACTTGCATCAAATATTTCAAAATCAGTCCTATTTATAGTGGCGGTTGTGAAGTTTCCATTATCTTTACGATATTGAACTCTATACTGACTAACACCTTGAACACCTTCAAAATCTAAAATAATTTTTACTTTTGCTTTTTCGTCTTCTACATAGAATTGTTGTGAAGCAGTTAAGTTACCAGGGGCATCTTTTAACTCATTAAGAATAGATACGTTTCTAACAGGTAAAGTTGATCCATCTTCAATAAATGCAAATTTCCCTGAGTTATACGCAACACCAACAACTGCATAATTATCCTCAGATTCGGTTACACTGATAAGTCTCCATGTCGTAGTCTGTAAAGTTGTATTCTGTAAAATCCAAATACTATTTGCATTTGGAGCAGATGAAAAAGCAGATGAAACAGTTATTACCGCACCACTAATACCACTTACATCTCTAGTTTCGACTGAACCATCAGACAAAATAACGCTAAGTGTAGGACTATTGGTCGCATCCAAATCTGTATCTGCTGTATCATCTACAGTTATTGCTGTAGTTGTTGCTGATTTAATTCTCCCTCCTCGTCTTGCTCCTGCTCTTACTGGGTCGCTTACTTCAATAACTTGCCCTGGCCTAACAATAACTCCTTCCGCTAAACCAGTTGTAAAACTAATTGTTTCAGTAGAATTTTGCTCTTCAAACAGCATAAATCTTCCTAATCTTGCTGCTTGACCTCTGGAATTACACGCAAAACCAGTTACTTTCTTATGCAAAGCTCCATATTTTGTTTTGGCTGTTGTATCTTCTACAGTTTCAAAATCTAACTCCTGATTTTCCATGTCAAAATATGACACAGAAATCATTGTGGATCGTGTTTTTAAACTTGTTCCAGAGTAAGTAAAACCTTGTTCTGTTACGTTGGATAAATTAAATAAATAACTAGGATCTGTAGGTCTATCTTGAGAAAGTGTAAGTGATCCTGCGTTCCAAAAAGTTATAGCTCGCATTACTGAAGTCAACGCATTTATAACTTCATAAGCATCTTGTCTTGTTTGCAGAATAGTATTGCAACTAAATCTAGGTTCTTGTCCTCCTGCACCATCATCTACTAACTCTGAACAATAAACAGAAGCACTATAAAAAGCAAACTTATCTAGTTGAGATTCTGTTATGTGATCTCCTAATCCATATCTAGTGTTTGTTAAAAGATCAAACAATATCCAAGCTGGATCACTTGTCCAATGTGTTGTAGTAGTAAGCGTTCCATTAAAAGTGCCTGAGTAAGTTATTCTTCCTGTTGTTGCATCTACAGTCCCATTGTGAGGTATCTTTATCTTTACCCCACGAACTTTATACATTCGCCCTGGGACAGATGAGAATTGTTCAGAGTCAAACCTTAATGCTACATGAGCTATATCAGGATAAGGTCTTTGTTCATCAACAATCTGAGTAAGTGATGAAAAGAAAAATTCATCTCTTAATTTAGTAGGATCTTCAGCATTATCCGTTACTCTTTCGACAGTTATTGTTACAGGAAAAGTACTAGGAGTTCCAGTATTGGCATCGAGTAGATTAACTCTATAATCTCTGGCATATGCTGATGAACTTCTTCCTGTTATCGTGTCATCTATTGGAGTACTTGTCGTTCCATCGCCTTGAAGAATATTTATTTTTAACCTTACTGATGCACCATTTACATCTCCATTTGATTCAAACTTCTGTAAAGAATTAAATTTAACAGTAACTCTTACAGCATCTACATTTGAATTGGTTATCTGTCTTGATATTGGTGTTCCTTTTTCTACTTTTACTCCTACATTTGTTTCTGTCTCAATATCTGAAATTCCAGAAATAAAAGTTTGATTGCTAGTTCCAAATCGAGGCTCAAATTGTACATTACGAAAGTTAAAATCTGTGTCTTGAAGATCAGTTACATCAGCATTAGCTCTTAATACTGGAGTTTTTCCTAAAAAAACATCTTTTAATGCTGCGTTATTGTAATTAGCTGTTCCTTTTGTAAATCCTGCGGCTGATGGAAAACCTTCTATTTCACCTTCACTAAGAACATCGACAATAGTAGCAAATTGTTTACTACTTAATACGTCAGCAGGTAACGTAGAATCTACTAAAGTTGGTATAATTTCTGAAAATCCAGAAGCACTGAAAAACATTACGCTGTACCTTCTATCTGTACTGTATCAATTCCTGCCGATACTACTAGCGATCCAGCAAAAATTTCTCCATAAATTATAGGCAAAGCTGTTCCTGCTCTTGATGTATTCTGTACACCACTGAACGAAAAGTTTTGTGATTGTGGATCGTCTGATACTCCAGGGGGTTTGGGGACAGGGGTAAGCATCTCTGCTGCACCTGATAATGCCAAATAGATACCAAAGTTTCCTGCTGCTGCTGCTAAACTAGCACCTAATCCTGCTCCTCCCGCAGCAAATCCTAATGTACCACCCCCAAAAAAACCTGATCCAGCAGCAAATGTACCAAAACCACCAGTAAGTCCTACTGCTCCTACAATTGCAACTCCTGTTAAGATTTTACCAGCACCTTTAAAAATATCTTTAATTGCACCTACGGCTACAGGAACAATTTTTATTTCTTGTTGCCCCAAAGGATCAAGTAAATCATCTTCGCTGATATCAGTTTTTCCTACTTTCACTTGATAGGTTTGCTCCATCATATGACGCTCCAAATGAGGAAAATTTGCCAATAAAAATTTAAACGAATCAATAGGTGTATTAATTTCAGCTTCAAAAGTACGTTGCCCTAAAAAACGAGCTAATCTTCCATAAACTTTTATTTTATTGAGCATAGCGATACCTCTTCTTTGTACATTCTATATACTTTTGGTCATAAGTTTCTCTACAGCTAAGTCTTTTCTGACAGTGATGCAAAATAGTCTGATCTCCTAAATATAAAGCTACATGACTTAATGTGTTTTTATATGTATTCAAAAGCAAAACATCTCCAACTTCTGTTTCAACATTATCATCTATTTCCGTAAAACCTAATTTAGGTAAAGCATATTCAAATAAAGGATTTCTTTCAAAATCTTCTGGACTTTTTGGCCGTTTCCAATGTTTAATCTCTATATTTTTCTTTTCTTTATACCAATCGGTAATCAAACTCCAACAATCTTGTATATCCCATACCCATTCTCTTCCTATCAGTCCTTTTTTATAACCAGAAGGTTCAAAATAATTCCATTGCTCTGGTTCTGGAGTAACAATATAAAAAGGCAAATCTAAATATTCGCAACTTGCAAGATCAGCTTGGCTAGGAATAGGAGGGTGATTTGGGTGACTATGAAAAACCGCAACTATTTCACCAGCATCTTCAGCTTTTACCCAATCATCAGGATCTATAATAAATTGATCTTCTAAATCTTCAGCAAGATTTTTACAGGGAAAGTATTTTTCTTTACCTTTATAAACAGCTAACAAACCACAGGCTTCATGTGGTGCATCTTCTTTAGCGTGCTTAAGTGCAGTATTTTTCCAAGTCATCCTACAAACGTACCAATGCCAGGAAATATTGCTCTAGTTGCTATTCTCTTTGGTAGTTTTACGTTAACTAAATCAAGTGCAGAGATAGCTTCCCATTGAACAACATCTCTATTTTCAGTTATTTTTCTGTCTAAAAAGTAAATCTCTTGAGGAAACTCTGCTGTTGGATCGGGAGTTCCATAAGGATTTGTATTTCCTTCAAAATTAACAGCATCCAAAAATTTAGCTAATGTTCTAATTCTTACTAACTTTGTTCCATTTAAATCATTACCAATAGTTATTTGATTGGCAGCTTGTAAAAGTGCTGTAATCGTTCCAAAGATATTACTTACAGAAATTGTAGGTCTAGGTAAAGTACCTGTTGAACCAAAATCGAATCCTTCACATTGAATAGGAAATTTTTCATAACTATTACCAGCCCATACAATATTTCCATTTGCGTTCATATTTGAACCATTATGAAAACGATGAACAGTGGAAGAACCATGCAAGGTTGAATCTAATGTCAACGTAAACAATTCAATAATTGCCCCAGGATTTATTGATTGTAAGGCTGAAACTGGTACTGCCATTAGGGTTCAAATACTTGTTCAAATGTTGCTGTGATTCTATTACGCTCAAAATCAAACATCTCTCTGTTAAAGCCTTTACATATCCATTGGTAACTTGCAGTTTCGTCAGGTGGAGACCAAGTAAATGATGCAGCATCTTTTCCTCTTGCTTCTAAAAATGTTTCAATCTCATCTGCATCTTCATCATCTACATTAAAAGTAAGACTCCAAACTTTTGGATCTTGATTTAATCCAAATGAAGTACGCTGCTGATAGCCGTCACCAAACTGAGTAACTCTTAACTTCGGCTGACTACGTTTTGTAGCAGAATATGATGGGTTGTAACTAGGAAAAGTAGCCATTAACGAATACTAGAAAGTAGTCCTCCAGGTCTTTGTTGTCTGACAAGTTCACTTTGAACTGCAACAGATATAAGTCCACCAAGTTCTTTCGCTCCAGCGTCATCACCTTGAACATCTGAACCTGATGCGTCTACATTAACAACAACACTTGTGCTACCGCCACCCATAAGTTTGTGGTTTGGTGTTATAGCACCTGATCGACCAGGAGTAAACAATTCTGGGCCTTTCTCTCCCACAATAAACGATCTTCCACTTCTAACTGGCCCACCATTAGCCTTAAATATGCCAGCAATCGCACCAAATATTCCACCACCTTTACCTTTTGTAAATTCTCCAGCAGCACTACCAAACAATGCTTGATTCAATGCTAAATCTAAGAATCTATCAGCAACATTATTTAACAGATCACCAAGAGTAGAAGTTCCTTTAATAAGTCCTTTTATACCTTCTTTAATATCATTTCTGATACTTTGATTTAGCTTTTCAAACGCTTCAGCTACCTTGTCTGTTTCAGTAAATAATTGTTTAGTTAATTTTACAGATTCTTTTTTACCTACATTATGTTCATCTATTTTTGCTTCTATTGCTATTTCCTTTTCTAAAACTCTATTTAAAACTTCATCAGAAGCCCCTTGTTTCTCTAATTTATCAAACTCTGCTTGTGTTTGCTTTAGTTTACTTTGTAAAATTTTTTCATCCGTATCAAAGATTTGTTCAACTTCTGCTAATGATTTAGCAAGTTCTTTATTAACACCAGTTTTCATTATTTCTGCAACTCTATTATTAAGAGCAAGTTCTTTTTCCTTATCTGCTAATAAAGTAGAAGATTTACTAGTTAACTGAGCGACTTCTGTTGAGACTTTTTGGTTAATAGCAAAAATTCTTTCTTCAAGTTTTAATTGATCTAATAAAACTTTTTTCCTAGCTCCTTCACCACCTTGTCCTCTCATCTCCTCGGCTGTTCTTCTTTTTTCGACTAATTCTTGTGCTCTAGTGTCTCCTGTGGCTGCTGCATCACTTACTATCCTAGTCGCTTCTCTTTCTTCTAAAGCATCTCGTAAACCTGTAAGTCTAATAACAAAGTTTGCAACACCAGCAGCAAAAGCCTGTAATTTTGTTAAAGCTATAGTAAATTGTTGTCCTAATAATCTTGTATTTTCTCCGAAATTAGTAAGCTTATCTACTCCATCTTGAGTAATTCTTCCAGCCATAATTTTCATTGCTGCATTAAAAGCTGCTGTTTTTCCTTGTGTTTCTTCAATAAGTTTTAATTGTGCTTCTTGAACAGATCCTTGCAATCCTAATGCTGTAGTTACTGCCGTAACATCTTGAACAAGTGGACTTAAAGCTTGTCCTAATTTACTTGCACTATCTAAGAAGGTTTGAATTTGTTGAACAACTGCTGTAGCTGCAATACCTCCTGCAAAACCACCCATACCACCAAACATTCCACCAATACCACCACCTAAAGCACCTGCGGCTGCTCCTATTGGCCCTTGACCGAATAACAAGGGAAAAGCACCACTTATTAATGCACTTTCAACATCAAAACCTTGTTTAATTCCAATTCTCTGACCAAATGTTGGTCTAGGTTGCGGGCCAAATACTTTGGGGCCTGATCCTGCAAAATTTCCTTGTCTTATAGCAGTCATCTTTGCACTTTCTTTAACTTGTTTAGCAATTTCTGTTGTGCTCAATTTTTGTTTTGCTAATAATTTTTCAGCAATAACTAATTCTCTATTTGCAATATCTAATGAACCCTTTTTAGCTTTATTTTCTGCCCTTGTTAAACGACCTTTTATCGCTGAAACTTTTCTATCTTTTTCATTTAAACCAACTAATTGATTTCTTATTCTTAATGATTTAGTTTCTATTTTACTAACTTGATTTCTAACTTTTTGTGTTTGAGCTAAATCATCTTTTCCCCCTTTACCTCCAGCAACTTTATTAATCTTATCTACCTTACTATCAATAGAATTTAATTTATTTAATAAATCATTTACAGCCTTAAGACCTTTTACATCTATTTCTATACTTGCCTTTGTTCTTGGGGCCACAACAAAACAATAAAAGGTTACTTTATTCTAGCTTATCTCCTCCTTTTTGCTTTTTCAAATGCTTTTTCCTGTTCTTCATTTAAAATATCAAAATATGCACTCCAACCTACAAGTTCTTCCATTGTCATATCTCTTACCTCCACAAGACTCTTACCTAATTCCTTCGCCACACCAAACTGTAACATCATAAGATTATCTCTCTTCAGTTGGTCAGCTAGCTCTTTGGGTCAGGTATTTCCTCTTCTGAATTGATAACAGCAAGCATTAAGCTTTGTAAATCACTATCTTTTACTTCATTTTTTAATACATCAATTTCTCCTGCATTAAAAAGCTTTCTACCATTTTCATCTTGTGCCTTAGAAAGTAATAATTGCAAAGCAAAAGCATTTGCATCATCACTTTTAGCTTGTCTTTGTGCTCTTTCTCTTTCTGCCATTGTTAATGGACTTACATACATTTCAAAAATAGAACCATCAGAAAGTTCGACTTCTTTCTTTTTTGGTTCAAGATTTGCAGCTTTTCTAAGCCTATCTAGAGCCGATAAATTACTTACCATAAAAATAAAATAGTATACTATTATTCTAATGCAAAACATAAAAAAACCCCAGATAATCTGAGGTTCGTTAACTTATGCTAATTTAGTTAAGCTGTTTTAGATAAATCAAATGTAGGAGCAGCACTTGGTCTAAAGGCTATCTCTACAATCTGTCCATCATCTGGGTTAACGTTAAAACTTGCAGAAGTAAGAATAATATCTGCCAAGATTGATCTACTTGCGTTTTGATCTACGTTAGCACCACTCATCTGACGATCAATATACAATCTAACCTTTGCACCAGCTTGTTGACGCTGGATAACGTCTTCAACCATTCTGCTGGATAGAAGTGTGTCATCGTCTGTGGAGTAAACACTAGCAGAACCACTACCATCAGCAAAACCTGAGATAAAGGTTCTAAATGGTGCGGTTGCAGTAACAGTCTGACCAATACTTGTTACGTCAATTTCTGCTCTGGTTATCTCAAAACTCCACTCTCTTACAGATCCAACAACTAATGGTGCTGTAAACGTAATGCTTGCGAATGTTCCAGCAACAAAAGTAGGAGATGCTGAAGCTGTTAATGCTGCTCCCCCTGCTGTTGCAGATAAAGTCATCACACCAGTTGAAGCATCGTAAGTTTTTACAAAATGATCTCCTGCTGCAATACAGTTAGTTACTGTAGATCCTGATGGATATGCAAGTGTTACTGTGTCATTTACTTTGTAACCCAAGTTAGATCCGACAGTAATGTTTCCTCCTGATGATGGGAAAGCTGATGCTGCAAGAGTTGTTACGCTTGTACCAGCAGGAGAATAGTATAACGCTCCCGAAGTACCCGATAGAACTGTAGCCATGATTAATAATTCTAAGGTTTGAACATACGGGTACTACCCGATATGTCTATAGGATAGCCTAAATTTAAACAATAATTCAAGAAATTACT
>Ga0209348_1001774_pt1 | contig 10370 bp, 8 predicted proteins | sample ETNvirenome_2_30_FD_184065 | JGI IMG/M metagenome (GOLD analysis project Ga0209348, IMG submission 184065) | Marine viral communities from the Pacific Ocean - ETNP_2_30 (SPAdes) (version 2) | ecosystem: Environmental > Aquatic > Marine > Oceanic | place: Pacific Ocean | collected 2013-06-22 | reverse complement strand
TCAGACCAATATATGTATGCGAGGTTATTCTAATGGGATGGCAAGCAGCAGTAGTAGGTGCATTAGGTGTAGCACAATATCAACAACAAGGTGCTATTGGTAAATTTAATGAATCGGTTGCTAATCGTAATGCTGAAGTTCTTGAGGTTCAAAAAGAACAAATAGAACAAAAAGCAGAATTTGATATTGCACAATTTAGAAAAGATTTTTATAGAATGACAGGAACAAGTGTTGTTGCACTTTCTAAATCTGGCGTACAAGTCGGTACTGGTAGTGCTGCAAATATTGCTTTATCAAATGCTTATGAAGCAAAATTACAAGAAGATTTAATTAAATACAATTCAAAAGTTGCTGCAAACAATAAACAAGAAGAAGCAAACTTTGCAAGAATAAAAGGTTCAATGGCTAGACAAGAAGCTAAACTTGCACAAATAGGAACTATTGCTAGTACAGGAACAAGTTTACTATCAATGGGTAATTTTGGTGGTGGACAATCGTATAGTAAAAATTATACTGGTTTTGGTCAAAGTGGATATGGTAGAGATCCAGGAGATATAATGTAATGCCAAAAATACCTACATTTAAAGCACAAGGATCAATAACTCAATTAGCAGGTACTACATCTAATATTCAGATGAATTTAAACAATACACTTGCTAGTGCATTGTCACCTATTACAAAAACTATTGTTAATCAAAAAATAAAAGAAAACGATACTCAAAACAGAACTGAAGCATTAAGATTAGGAAATGAGTTTACTAGAAAATTAAATACTCTTGAAGATACTATTGCTAATGATAATACTGGTTTAGGAGTTAATAAACAATCTGCTAACTCTTATTATAAAGAACAAACAAATAATTTTATTAATCAATTTAAATCACAAGCATCTAATAATGCTACCGCAACTTTATTTACAAATAATGCTTTAAGTGCAGTAAATAGAGGAATTTTTAGAATTGACAATATAGTAGATAAAAATGTTTTTAAAGATTTAACAAACCAAGTAGAACAAGCAGAAACTTCTTTAATAACTCAAGCTCTTTTTAACAATAGAGATGCAAATGTTGTAGATGAATTTGGTATGCTTGGAAATGTAAATGATTTTGATTATGCTAGTCTCCAAACAAACTTAACAAAATTATATACAGATGCTTTTTCTGGTAAAATACCTGCTCCAAATTTAAATCAAATGATTAATAATATTCCTTCTCTTGTGCAAGGATTTCAAGCAAACAAAGATATTTATGATAATCCTAGTTTTGCTTATACAGAACTTGAAAAAGGAAAAAATAGTTCATTTTATCCAGACTTAAAAGTTGAACAAAGAACTAAATTAATTAATAAAGTTGAAACTATGATGGCTCAACCATTAAGAAAAGAATTTGCTAATGTTGTTTTTTCTTTACAAGATAAAGGTACAGAACAACCTTTTGATTTTGATTTTGCAAAGAAAATTTTACCAATACAAGAATACAATGAATTAAAAACAACTTATGATTTAGCTAAAATTAATGCTGAAGATGTAAGATTAATTAATACATTACCTTTAGATGAAGCAAATGAACTTATTGAAAGTAAAAATTATAATACAGATTTATATGTAGGATCAGCAGATCGTATAACACAAGCTAAATTAAAACAAGGTTTAATTAATGCTAGAGATAATGCAGAAAAACAAATGAAAAATGATCCTGTTAAATTTCAAATAGAAACAAGTCAAGAGATAACAGAATTAGTTAATAATTATGAAACAGAAACTAATCCAGAAATTAAATTATCTAATAGAAAAATATTAACTGATGCATTGATAGAAGATCAAAAAAAACGAGGAGTTGATTTAGCTGAATTAAAAATATTAACTAAAAAAGAAGTTAATAATATTAAAAATGATTTTTTAGACACATCTATTACATCAGAAGATAAATTAAAATTAATAGAAAAATTAAAAATAACTTATGGTGATGAAAATATGGGAATGATTGTTAATCATTTACAAGATGAAAAAGCATCTGAAGTTATATTAATGGCTATTTCTACAGATAGTTCTGAATTAGCTAAAGATTTATTTAATAGTAGTACTTTAAAAGATTTAAAAACACTTGCTGCTCAAAAAGATATAGATGTTGATGGTGTAAAAAAATTAATTTTTAAAGGAACAGAAGATTTTGGACAGGTACTTGATTCTCAAGGAGAAGGTTCTGAGTCTATAGCTGCTAAAATGTTAAGAATTAATGAAGCCTTATTAAAAGTTTCTTTAGTAAGAACAGATAAAAATGTAAGTGTAGAAGATGCTGTAGAATCAGCAACTAATGATTTTTTAAACGATTATGTTATTAATAATGACTTAACAGCATTAGTGCCAAAAAAATTAAATAAAATAGATATACCTGTGGTAGCTGCTCAAAATAAAGCTGAAGCAATTTTGCTTGGTGTAAAAGATACTTCTCCAGGAAATTATTTAGATCGTTTTATGGGAGAAAAAGGATATATGCACTATGCTTCATCTTTAAATATAGCTATGCAACTACCTCCCTCAATAGGATTTGAACAAATGAGTATAAGTGAAGAAGATGTTAAAAAAAGAGTAGGATTTACTATTCGTAATTATTCTAAATGGTTAAATAATAGTGATATGACAGGTATGGTTTTATATGCTGACTTTGGTGCAGCTGGATCGCAACCTGTAATAAATGCTGATGGTCAAAGAATAGAATTTTATTTTACAAAATTACCTAATCAAGACCCTACAATTAAAGATACAGTTTCTGTATATCCTGTAACTGGTGATGAATTACCACTTATACCAGATCCACCTTCTGATGATTATTTTAATTATAATTATTTTGATAAAACAATGGATGAAACTATTAATAATGCAAAAAAACAAAATTAAAAAATGATTAATCTTGGGTTAGGCACATTTAAAAAATCAAAAGAAGAAATAGGTTCTTTATATAATCAAAGTAGAACTAGCTTTTTAGATGCTGCTCATGCTAATTTTATGAACACATGGAATTTAAATCCATTTGCTTCTACATTAAGAGCATACGATCAAACAAAAGCTTATCAATCTAGTAATGTTTATTTAAATAAAGACGAGTTAAATAAACAATATGCTGGATTAGGTTTAAATTTTACAGAAGATACAAGAGAAGGTGTTGTTGATTATATAGTTGAAAGAAAAAAATTAGAAAATTCAAGAGCAAGTATTATAGCTAGAGGACCAGATAGTAAAATGGCAAAAGGTTTTTTCTTTTTAGAATCTCTTGGCACAAGTTTTTTAGATCCTATAAATATTGGTGCATCCTTTGTACCTATTGTTGGTCAAGCTAAATTTGCTTCTATGGTTGCTCGTTCTGGTAAAAATATAGCTAGAATGAAAAAAGGTGCTGTCGAAGGTGTAATTGGTAATATAGCTGTTGAGCCTATTGTTTATGGTGTAGCAAAATCAGAACAAGCTGATTATACTGCTTATAATGCTATTGCTAATATAGCTGTTGGTGGTTTAATTGGTACTGCAGCTCATGTTGGTTTTGGCAGACTAGGAGATTATATTGCAGAAGTAAGAGGTAAGCCAAATATTTATCAAAGGTTAGCGGCAATCTCTCCAGAAAATCAAAGACAATTATTAGATTATTCTGTTGGTAAAGTTTTAAAGGGAGAACCAGTAGATACTGGAAACCTTGTATCTGAAAAAACAAGAGTAGGAGATGCACAATTAAATAAATTAGACGATCAAATTAAAGAATTTAATACCTTGTATAACAATTCAATAAAAAATGGAGACAGATCATCAGCTAAAATTTATTTAAAAAATATTAGAAATTTACAAAAAACACAAAGAGATATAGTTGAAGCTAAAAGAGCAGAAAATGACAGAATAAAAATACAAGAACAATCTAACATGAACAACCGAAATTTAAAACCATTAACAGAAGAACAAAAAATAATTAAAGATAAAAATCAATCAGAGTTAGAGTTAGAAGCAGAAAATATGCAACAAAGAACTATATTACATCAAAAGCAATTAAATATTAAAGATGAAGATTTAATTGAACCCATGATTCAAGAAAGAAATGCAATAAAAGAAATTGATGATTCTATAAAAAATAAAACTAAAATTAGACAAGCTATAGAAGCTGGAACTAATTGCACAAAAAGGAATAGTTAATGGCAACTATAAAATCATTATCCAAATGTTTTCAAGAAGTTAAAAGATTAACTGGTAATTTATTATCTGATGAAAAAATTAATTTATTATTGGATGAAGCTAAAATAAAAATTAATGAAAATAAATTTCAAGGAGCAGAAGTTAAATCAGAAAAAATTCTAGCACAAGAAATTATAGATAAATTTGAATACGATCAAGTTTTAAAAAAAAGAAATTTAGCAGAAAGCAATATGAAAGCACTAGAAAGATATGAAAAAATAATAGATGCTGTAGATACATCTAATGGAAAAATTAATCCTATAGAAGCAGTTCGTGGATATTTAGTTGGTATGCAAAAATTTTCTAAAATTACCAGAGATTCTATTGGTTTAAAACAAGCTACTTTAGAAAACGATGAAATTAGAAAACTTGTTAATGCTATTAGAAGTTTAGGAAAAGATGCTTGGAATGATTTTAGTGAAGGTAGAATTGATTTAGAAATTATGAGAGAAATGATTGGTGAGCCTACAGGCGTAAAAGGTGCTAAAGATATTGCTAGAATTTTAAAACAATCTCAAAATAGTTGGAGATTAAGATTGAATGATTTAGGAGCCAACATAGGAGAGTTAGATGATTGGATAACTAGAACAACACATAACACAGAAAAAATGGCAGCTGCTAGTAAAGGCTCAAGATTGCTTGATGATAATAGATTAGCTTGGGTAGAGTACATACAAACAAAATTAAATTTAAAAAGAACTTTTCCAGATGTTAATGATCCAATAGAAATTAATAAAATTTTAAGCAGTATTTATGATAGTTTAATGACAGGAGATCATTTAAAATATGGTGGTACAAATAGTATTTATGGAACAAAAAATGTAACTAATCGTTTAAACTCTTCAAGAGTTTTACATTTTAAAGATTTACAAGCTAGACAAGAATACAATATTAAATTTGGAGAACCCTCTTTACAAACAAGTGTTTTCAATGTTTTAACAAGTAGTGCAAAAAATATTGTTATGATGCAAGAATTAGGAACAAATCCTCAAGATACATTTAATAAAATTTTAGCTTTATTAAAAAAAAAATATAAAAGTTCAGATTATAAAATTGTTAGAGATTTAAATTTTGAAAATTTTAAAGGATCTTTTGCAGAAATTGATGGAAGTGCAAATATTGCTGGTAGTCAAATTTTAGCAAAAATAGGTGAAGTAGTAAGAAGTACAGGAGACATGGCTAGATTGGGTGGAACTGTAATAACATCTTTTGCAGATTTAGGACCATATATGACCACTACTAATTTTCAAGGAAGAGGATTATTAACTGGTTTATTTGAAGCAATAAATGGATTACTTGGTGGAAATAATAAAGCTGCTATGGAAGCATTAGAAATTATTAGTAATTCTGTTGTAGTTTCAAATAGAGGAAATGTATATGCAGATGGTGCTGATGGAACTGGTGCAATAAATAATTTAAGAAATAAATTTTTTAAATGGAATGGATTAAATGGATGGGTTGCAAGTTTAAAAAGTTCCATGGCACTTGGTGTATCAAAATTTTATGGATCATTAAGTGAAACTAAATTTTTAGATTTAGAAAAAAGAGAAAGAAATTTTTTAACACTTTATGGAATTGACGAAGGCAAATGGAATATGTTGCGTTCTATAAAAACTTTAGCAGTTGATAATAAAAGATATTTAACAGCAGAAGCTGTAGATGATATATCTGATGATGTTATTAATAAATATTTAGGTAGAAAATTAAGTGCAAGAGAAATTAGAAATTTTAAAAAAGATTTACAATTAACTTGGAAAAATGTTTTAAACGATCAAGGCACACATGGAACACCAGAACCAGATACACAAATTAGATCAATAACAAGAATGGGTACAGTTAGAGGAACTGCTATGGGTGAAATTAATAGATTTGTAATGCAATATAAAAACTTTTCAGTTTCTTTATACAAAAAAATTTTACGAAGAGAAATGGATTCTTATGGACCAGACGAAAGTAAATTAATAGGTGCTAGTATGTTAGCTTCTACATTAATGTTGGGTACTATTTTTGGTTATATTGTTTTATCTGTTAAAGATATGCTATCTGGTAGATCACCAAGAGATCCTAAAAAATCAGCAGTTATAATGCAAGCATTTGTACAAGGTGGTGGAGGTGGTATTTATGGAGATTTTTTAATGAGTGAAGTTCAAAATCAATATGGTAATGGAGTTCTTGAAACTGCTGCTGGACCAACTGCAGGAGATATTAAAAAACTTATAGATGTAGTAAGAAATATGAATGAGCCAAAAAAAGCAGGTAAAAAGTTTTTACAATTAGCAGAAGGTCATACGCCATTTATAAACTTATATTACACTAAAGCAGCTTATGATTACCTTATTGGTTATCAAATTAAAGAATATTTAGACCCTGGATTCTTTAACAGAATGAAAAAAAGAAATGAAGAAAACAGAGGTCAAACTTATTATTTTAAACCATAGACAAAGGATAGATAATTTAATATAGAGAGAGTAACATGACAGTATCTTCAACTACAGTAAAAAATTCATACTCTGGTAATGGGAGTACAACCCAATTTGCTTATGGTTTTAAAATATTTGCGGACTCAGATTTAATTGTAATTATTAGATCATCAACAGGAACTGAAACTGTTAAAACTTTAACTACTCACTATACAGTAGCAGGTGCAGGAGATGCTAGTGGAGGTTCAATAACTTTCACATCTGGTAATACTCCAGCGTCTGGTGAAACAGTTGTGATCATTAGAGAAGTTCCGCAAACTCAAGCGATAGATTATATCGCTAATGATCCATTCCCTGCGGAATCACATGAAGAGGGTTTGGATCGTGCAACCATGACTACTCAACAGGTTCAAGAGGAAGTAGACAGATCACTTAAATTATCAAGAACAAACACAATGACATCTACAGAATTTACTGTAGGTGCAACAGACAGAGCCAATAAAGTTTTATCTTTTGATTCTTCTGGAGAACTTTCAGTAACACAAGAACTAGGAACTTTCAGAGGTAACTGGTCAGCATCAACTGCTTATCAAGTTAGAGATTTAGTTAAAGATACTTCGACTAATAATATCTTTATGGCTAACACAGCTCACACTTCTTCTGGTTCACAACCATTAACAAGCAATACAGATTCAGCTAAATGGGATTTAATTGTTGACGCTGCTACAGCAAGTTCTTCAGCAACCGCTGCAGCTTCTAGTGCTACAGCCGCAGCTAGTAGTGCAACTGCAGCCGCAACATCTGCTACCGCAAGTGCCAACTCGGCAACTGCCGCAGCTTCATCTGAATCAACCGCTTCTACGAAAGCTAGTGAAGCATCAACGTCAGCATCTAATGCTTCAACTTCAGAAACAAATGCTGCATCATCAGCAACGAGTGCTGCCAGTTCAGCCACAACAGCAACATCACAAGCTAGTGCTGCAAGTACGTCTGCAACCAATGCCGCTTCTTCAGCTACAGCTGCCGCAAGTTCTGCATCAACGGCTACAACAAAAGCGTCAGAAGCTGCCACATCAGCTACCAATGCAGCATCTTCAGCTTCTACAGCATCAACTCAAGCATCTAACGCAGCTACTTCAGCTACTAACGCTGCATCAAGTGCTACTGCTTCCGATACAGCTAAAACTGCTGCTCAAGCAGCTCAAGCCGCTGCCGAAGCCGCTGCTGATAATTTTGACGATACATATTTAGGAGCTAAATCTAGTGATCCTACAGTAGATAATGATGGTGATGCTTTATCTGCAGGAGATTTATATTTCAATACAACATCAAATGTATTAAAAGTATATAATGGTTCATCTTGGCAGGTAGCTGCTATAGATTCAACAGGTTTAGCAAGTAATGGATTTGCTGTTGCAATGGCAATAGCTTTATAATAAGGAGTATACATGGCACAAGATTTTGAAAGAGTATTAAAAACTAGCATAGGTACATCTGCAACTGAAGTAAGAGCTGCAGCTAATAGTGATGATGCAATTATTGGTATGAGATTTGCAAACAAATCTACATCATCTGTAACTGTAGATGCTACAGTAAAAAATAGTAGCACAAGTTATTATTTAATTAAAGATGCACCAATACCTGCTGGTGGATCATTAGAATTAATTGATGGAGGATCAAAAGTAGTTTTACAATCTGGTGATTCTGTAGAAGCGTTAGCTTCAACAGGTAGTGCAGTTGATGTAATACTTTCTGTTGTTGATTCCATAAGTACATAGGAGAATACATTTGTCTTATATTGGAAATATACCAGCAGAAGCATATAGTGCTTTTCAAAAGCAAGACTTCACTACAAGTGCAACTACTTCGTACACTTTAGATCATGCTGTTGCTAATCAAAATGAGTTAGCATTATTTATAAATTTTGTAAGGCAAGAACCGACTGCTGCATATACTGCATCTGGAACTAGCTTGACACTAACAAGTGCTACATCTGTTGGAGATGATATGTACTGTGTGTATTTAGGTAAAGCTGTTCAGACAGTAAATCCTCCAAGTGGTTCTGTTGGAAGTTCTCAAATTTCTGCTGACTTAATTACTGGTCAAACTGCCGAAACTTCTATTGCTACAGACGATTTAATTTTATTATCAGATACTTCTGCTTCTGGTGCATTAAAGAAAATGACTAGAGCAAATTTTGTATCTGGCATTGGTGGAAATAATACTGCATTTTTTTATGGTGAGTTAGCTTCACACCAAACTATTACAAGAGATACAATGACTAAAATTACAGGTATGACTGATGATGAAGTTGATAGCGATACTGCTTTTGATGGAACGACTTTTACAGTTCCCAGTGGAAAAGGTGGAAAATATTATCTTTTTTCAAGTGTTCTTTGGGATTTTGAAGTTGCTGGTGATGATGGTTTTGAAGCTGAAGCTTTTATCTATAAAAATGGAAGTGCTATAAAAGGTTCCAGATTTAGAAACAATACTACTAAAGATTTGCGTTATTTAACTTTACATTCTTCTGGTATTTTTGATTTAAGTTCTGGAAATACAATAGAATTATACTCACAGTCACTTGATGCTAATGGTGGTAATGCAAGAGTTTTAAATAGTCACACATCAATAGGTGGATACAAACTTATAGAATAAGGAAAATAAATTATGGCAAGTTTAAGTAATAAAATAAGACAATATGTAAATGCAGAGGTAGATTTTACTTCAGATGTTTTACTTCAAGACGACATGGTAGATGGAATATCTAATCCATACATTAAAGAATGGAATTTAGAAAATATTTCTAAACCAACTGACGCACAACTAGACGCATTAGAAACTCAAGCACAAACTTATGAGAACAACCAACAAATAATTGCTACTAGAAAAAAATTATATGGAAGTTGGGAACTACAGCTTGAAGAAATTTATGATGATGGCTTAGATAGTTGGAAAGCTAGAATACAACAAATTAAAATTGATAATCCAAAGGAGACTGAATAATGGCAATAACAAAAATACCAGCAGCAGGATTTTCAGACGCAGTAAATTTTAGAAACATCATCATCAATGGAGATATGAGCATAGCTCAAAGAGGAACAACATCTAGTTCTACTGGTTATCAAACAGTTGATAGATGGCAACTAAATACTGGAACTCAACAAGAGCAAAAAACAGATACACCAGACGCAAGATTTTCAAACTCATTTGAAGTTACTGGAACTACTAGTGGCTCATCTGGTTATGGAATTTGCTCACAAAGAATTGAAAGTAAAAATGTATTACAAGCATTAGGTCAAACTTGCACTTTATCAGCATATGTAAAAAATACTGGTACATCTACAGTTAATGTTTCATGTGAAGTTTATAGAGGAAACTCAACTGATAATTTTAGTGGATTGACATTAGTAAGTTCTTTAACATCTCAAGCAATCACTACTAGTTGGTCAAGAATTACCTTTCCATCTTTTACAGTAACAGATGCTTCTGCAACTGGATTAGAAGTAAGAATATTTAGACATGATGCAAGTAACAATCAAGAATGGTTAATTACTGGTGTTCAGCTTGAAGTTGGAACAACTGCATCTGATTTTGAGTTCTTGCCTGTTGATGTAAATTTAAACAGATGTTTAAGATATTATCAAAAAAGTTATTCACTTGGTACAACACCTGGAACAAATACTACAAATGGATTGCACACAACAGATGGTTCTGCTGGTGGATTAACAACTGGA
>Ga0209348_1001773_pt1 | contig 10370 bp, 7 predicted proteins | sample ETNvirenome_2_30_FD_184065 | JGI IMG/M metagenome (GOLD analysis project Ga0209348, IMG submission 184065) | Marine viral communities from the Pacific Ocean - ETNP_2_30 (SPAdes) (version 2) | ecosystem: Environmental > Aquatic > Marine > Oceanic | place: Pacific Ocean | collected 2013-06-22 | reverse complement strand
TGGAATGTTACTGAAGTGGTACACGAGTACCTTAATCACAAATTCTACTACCCAGGAAGAATCGAGTGGCAGACAATTGATGTCACACTTGTCGATCCAGTAAGTCCTGATGCTACTCAGACTATCTCTAATATTTTAAGAGCTAGTGGCTATACTCCTCCCGAAGATCAGTTTGATACCTTGACTATCAACAAAGCAGACGCTGTTGCATCTCTTGGTACTGTTAGAATCCAGCAGCTTGGAACTCGTCCAAGCCAGCAGGGTGCAGTTGCAGGCGCTGTCAACTTAGCAGGTGGACCTCCACAAGCTGTTGAAGAATGGCAGCTTTACAACTGCTGGGTTAAAGACGTCAAGCTTGGTGATTTAGATTATACCAATGATGATTTAACTGAAATCACACTTACGCTTCGCTATGATTTTGCTAAGCTAAACTTTGAGAATGTTCAAACACCTCCAAACTTGGCTCCAGGGTCAGCTGAGGGTCTTGAACCAGGAACTCCTCCTAATCTCAATGCAGGACAGCCTACTGGCGTTGGTGGCGATTCAGCTTAAAATACTTAACTTTTACAAAAAGGTTATTATAATATAATATAGACTTAAAACAAGAGAGGTTTAAATGTCTAGAAACAATGACGAGCGATCGGGGGCACATCCAAGTGCAGATGCCCCTGTCGCAGCTGTCGCCCAAACAGCACAAAGTAATTCTATGGGCTTAAACTTCGTCGTTCCTACCGAACACGTTGAGCTGCCTTCAAGAGGCAGAATGTATCCAAGTGGACATCCTTTGCACGGACAAGAAACTTTGGAGATTAAGCATATGACAGCGAAAGAGGAAGATATTCTAACTTCCAGAGCTTTGCTTAAAAAAGGTATCGCAATTGATCGACTTCTACAAAGTATTATTGTCGATAAGCGAGTAAATGTAGATGACATTCTTATTGGTGATAAAAACGCGATTATTGTTTCAGCACGCCAAAGCGCTTATGGCGATGAGTATACAACAAAAGTTACTTGTCAGTCTTGCGGCACAGTAAGCGATCACACTTTCTATTTAAGTCAAAATAGTATTGTTCATCCAGACGAAGTTGAAGAGCCACAATTTGACAGAACAGAAAATGGTACATTTTTGGTTAATCTTCCAAAGACAGGCTACACTGTTGAGGTTCGTCTCATGACTGGCCGCGACGAGAAGTGGCTAGCTAAGTCTATGGAACAAAAAAGAAAGGCAAATCTTGGAGAAACTACAATGACCGATCAGATGAGAAGGTTTATTGTGTCTGTTGCAGGCGTGACAGATAAAGTGCAAATTAACGGCTTTATTAATGCAATGCCAGCGATTGATTCCAGGCATTTAAGAAATGTTTATAAGCAGTTGACACCCAACCTTGACTTAACACAAGATTTTTCTTGTCCAAGTTGCGGCGCAGAAGCGCAAATGGAGGTGCCGTTTACTTCGGACTTTTTTTGGCCTCAACAATGAGTATATGCAATCTGTTTATGAGCAGTTTTTCATACTTAAACATCATGGCGGTTGGAGTTTTACAGAGGCTTACAGCTTGCCAGTTGGTCTTAGAACCTGGTTTTTGAAAAGATTGCAAAAACAGTTTGAGGACGAAAAGAAGGCTTACGAAGAAGCAAAGCACAAAAGTAAGTCTAGTCGTTAATTAACCGAGAGCTAACCACTCTCGGTTTTTTTTATATTTTACTAATTATATTAGTATAATGTATACTTGTATGGGAGCCTTTATGATGGACAACAATCAAACACTTACAGAAGACGAATTACTTGAAGTCACTATCGATCTTGGAGTGGCCAGAAAAGGACAATTAAACGAAGGTTTCTTGTCTATGTTTGGTTCTTGGGTCAAGTATATTATGGAAAAAACTTTTGGAAAAAGCGGCCAAAGATTACCTTTTAAAGTTAAAGGAAGAAAAGCAGAAATAGAATCTTTTGCTAAGGCGCTAAGTAAAGAGAGAAATTACATAAGATCTATTGATAAATTTGGATTAAATGATCCAAGGACATTTAAAAACAAGTATAAAACACAAAGAGCTGTGAAGCAGTTTGAAAGAACAACTGGTATTCAGTGGCCTTTCAAATAGGAGTTAGTTATCATTGGCTACAAAAGAAGAATTAAAATTAGCTGAGCAGCTATCTGAACTATTAAGCCTTCTCAACAAACAAAAAGCTCAAACAATTGAGCTTGATGAGTCAGCGCTTGATGTACTCCAAGAACAAAATAAAGAAGTTCGCGAAAATGAAGCTCTTTTACAGCAAGTTAAGGCGGCTCAGCAAGCTATCTATGATCTAGAAAGAGAAACAATCATAGAGACTGGTAAGAGAGCCACTCAATTTGAGAAAGCTGTTACGTCCCTCCGCACAGCTGCATCGGTTAACGAAAGGCAACTTCAAACAGAAAAAGACCGCGCAAGACTTGCATCAGAAAAAGTAGCGCAACAAGTAGAAAACTTAGTTCAACTTGAAAGAGAAGGAAGTTTATCTCAAACACAGAGAGAGCAGCTAGAAGGCCAGCTTGCAGCATCGAGAGCGCAACTTGCTGAACAGAATAGCTTAGTTGATTCTTTACAGGAACAAGCAGACGCCCTTGCTGCGGCAGTTGTACAGGCAGAAAAACTAGCAGACGCCCAGAGAAGCATAGCCGACTCGACAGAGAATATGCTAGGCTCAATAACTGGAATTACAAAAACATCTTTTGATGATTCTTTTATAGGCAAGCTATCTGAGGTTGGTCTAGCGCAAGCTCTTAACACAGTTGGGCAAACAATGGGAGAAACTCTTAGTTTCGCAAATGCCCTTGGTGCGGGTTTTGATAAAGTTGTTCAGGCATCTTTATTTGATATGGTTACAGCAACTGACCAAGCACAAGCATCTTTCTTCAAGGCGACAGGCACAGGTGAAGAATATAGACAAGTCATAACAAGCATTAGAGAAGAGGCTGTCAGTATGGGCGTCAATATTGGCGATGCATCGGCAGTCACAGCTGAATTATTTACAAATATGGCTATGTTCTCTGATATGTCAAAGGAGGCCAAAGTTGAATTAGGTGCGTTTGTTGGTACGATGGATCAAATGGGTATTTCTACCCAAACAAGTACGAAGATATTAGATTCAGGTACAAAATCTCTTGGTCTTTCTGTTAACGAATCGAAAAATTTAGCCAGCGAAATAGCTAAAACTGGAAAAGAACTTGGAATGTCAATATCACAAATTTCTGATGGATTTGCTGATGCGCTTCCTGTTCTTGCAAAATACGGCTCTGAAGCCGCTAAGGTATTTAAAGGTCTTGCAGCCCAGGCAAAAGCAACTGGTATTGCTACTCAAGACTTGCTAGGCATCACGGATCAGTTCGATACGTTCCAAGGCGCGGCAGAATCTGTTGGGCGCTTAAATGGTATCCTTGGTGGCAATTATCTAAACAGTCTTGAGATGGTTAATATGTCCGAAGAAGAAAGAATTAGATCACTTGTTCGAACGATGGAATTGTCAGGTAAAAACTTTAATTCAATGAGTCGCCTTGAGAGACAGGCCGTTGCCGCATCAATTGGTATTTCTGACATGGATAAAGCTAACAGATTACTAGGTTCTTCGTTAGACGAGTTGGATGCAAAAATGGGCCAGACAGATGCTGGTATGTTTAGCGCGGAAGAACAACAAAGAATGGCTGATGCGTCAAGAGATACAATGGCCAAAATAGAAAACATTATGCAGTCTTTGGCTGTAGCCACTCAGCCTATTGTAAATGCCGTCAACGCAATCTTAGAAGGTATATTGTTAATCAATAACGCACTTGAACCTTTCGGAGGGCTAGGTACAATAATTCTAGGTGTTGCAGCTGCATATGCGATATTGAGGTTTGGTCAAAGACAAAATGTTGTACTCTCTGCGTCGGAAGCCGCAGCCAGAGCTATGGGTATACCTGTTGCGCAGCTTGAACTGCTGTTAAGGCAGCAGCAAACAGCAACTTTAATGAGACAAACTGGTGCAACCGAGGCCCAAATTGCTGCTATGATGCGCAACACAGCAGCTAACGCATCAAGCGCCGCCTCTGAAATAACGTCTACTTCAGCAAGAAATGCTTCCACAGCCTCCACACAGACATCTACTATCGCTACTCTTGCTGATGCTCAGGCATCTGTAGCTGCTGGTGCGGCTAAAAGAAGAGAAGCGCTAGCAACAGCTTTCTCTACCATACAGCAAAAACTCAAAGCAGCTGCTTTGATCGCAGCCGTACCGTTCGTCGCTGCTGCAACCGCCGCACAGTCACTTTATACAGCAGCTGTCAATACTTCGGCTTCGGCGCTGATGAGAAATATAGCTATAACTCTAAAAAATGCTGGATTGTATGTTCTTACTGCTGCTAGATTAGCAATTGCTACAACAGCAAACGTTGCTTTCTCAGCTGCAACAGCAACTATGAATTTTCTTATGGGTTCACAAACCGTGCGTTTAATAGCCGGTGCTGCAGCCCAAGCCGCTTATAACGTTGCTGCTATAGCTGGCTCAGCAGCAACCTTTGTTCTCACAGGAGCAATGTCGCTATTAGCAATTGCATCAACAGCTGCTATGGGTCCAATTGGTTTGGCCGTCGCAGCCCTATTAGCATTAGGTGTCGCTCTGTTTGTTTCCTTGCACTCGCCTCCGCTTATCATTGGTTTGGCTATCTTGGCCACATTGATGATTGGTTTAGCAGTGGCAGCTGGATTCGCAGCTCTACCTATGAAAGCTTTTGGTATTGCAATGCTGTTTGTTGGAGCTGGCGTTGCCTTAGTTAGTGTGGGAGCAATGCTTATGGCCATAGCCTTCGAAAAAGTATTAGAAGCAACAACTGGAGTTTTTGATAGCTTGGCCGGTGGTGTTGGCGCTCTTCTTGATACCGCATCTGCTGTTAGTGTTTTGGCAGTTGCTATGGCCGGTTTAGGCATAGGATCAGTTTTAAAATTTGTTGCCTTGACTGAAGGATTTGAAAACTTGGCTGATATCGGACCCGAAGCTGGAGTCGCTTTGGTCGAAGTTGCGAATGTCGTAAGAGCTACATCAAATGTTGATACAGCAAAGGTCGAAGCTGTTAAAGAATTGGCAGATGAATTAGGTACGCTAGCTATAACAGCCACTGTAGCCCCAGGCTTGGCTGTAGCTGCTATGTTTATGAACGCCATTGCTGGCCCAGAGGGTGGTGCCGAGGAGGGCGGTGGTCAAGACGTCTACTTGGTGATGGACGGCGACGGCACAAAAGTCATAGCAAAAGCAGTTGACGTCTATTTAAACAAGAAGCATAATATCATAACGAGGAGATCGTAATATGGCTCATGATTATAGCGATGATCTGAAACAAAGAGGTCTTATTATAGAAATTTCTGATGCTCGTGGCAATGAGGAGCCTATAACATATAAGATGTTTCTGACAAATTTTGAAGATAAATACGAATCAAATTGGAATTCAACAGAGACATTTGCAAGAATGGACCCAATATATACTTTTCAGAATACGAAAAGAACAATTAGTGTTGCCTTTGATATACCTAATTTTGGACCTCAAGAAGCTAATTTTAATATGAAACAAGCTGCTAGATTTTCTCGATTAATGTATCCAACATATGAAGTAAATTCAAATGTTGGCACACTAACTACTGCTCCTGTTTTCAGAGTTAAAATGGGAAATTTGATTGTTGATTCAGAAAATAATGAGCCATTGTATGGCATTATAATGAATTACAGTTTTAAGCCAAAGATGGAAGCTGGATTTTTCACTGATACGTCAGGCCAGTCTATTGTTGCAGGCATTGGCGAAATATTTGGAGCAATAGGTGGTGGCAGCTTGGGATCAACAAACGCTACCATTGCTCCCAAGGCACTAGAAATGAGCTTTGATTTTAATGTTTTGCACTCGCATCCTTTAGGATACGATGCATCAAGTGGAAAATTTAGATCGTCTAATTATCCATATGGCGCAGAAGAGGTTAATACAGATGCAGCTAGAAGCAGATTGCCTCCAAGCAGCATAAGGACAAATGTAGGCGGACCTCCCGCCACCAGCGGCCCAGAGGCCGTATCTGCTGCCAAAGGTAGCAAAGTCTTAGATCCTTAAGGAATAAATTATTATGGCAATATCTAGATATCAATTACGAGGAAAAGCTTTAAATAAAAATAAGCTTTATGATGAAACCTTTAAAAAAAGAGGAGTGAAGTATATAAAACACTATCGTACTCCAAATTTGCGCTTTCCAACAGAGAAAGAACTAAAAAAGATCGATAGTGTTGAGCATATCTGGAAGTTAGGAGACAGGTATGAAAAATTAGCTTTTGAATCTTATGGCGATTCAAAATATTGGTGGGTTATAGCTTGGTTTAATAGGCGACCAGCAGATTTTCAAAATCGTATAGGCGATGTAATTTATATACCAACAGCCTTAGAGGATGCCATAAAAGCTTTCGGAGTGTAAAATGAGCGCAGCTACAAAGGCAAATAAATCTGCCCCAGAGACAGAGAAAGAAAAAACAATTACAGATGAAGATGCAGCTGCCAACGAAGCTCGCTTTCAAGAGCAATGTTTTCTTTTAAGAGCAGTTACAAGCCAAACTGGTATGGGACAATTTATACGTGCAGGCTCCCCAAAGAAGCTTTCAGAGCTTATTAAAGTAGACTCTAGTGATTCTACAACCTTAATGAACAAGATAACCAAAGTCACCGATGCTGAAGCTCTTTTTAATATAACACAAAAAGAAATAGCATATCTTCAGCCTTTAATAAGAATATTTAAAGTCACGCAAGCTAGCGAAGGCGGCGGCAGCATAGAGACAGAATTTAAATTTACAGAGGGTAGTTTTACAACATCCGGCACATCAATTTTTGCAGACCGTACCACACGCGGCGCAGATGTGGGCTTAAAAAATGTTTCGTTTGAACTTATGGCAACTCAGCCAGCAGAGATTACAAACAATATTGTTTGCAACGTAAAGTTGTTTTTTCAGAACTTAAAAGCATTAACTGAAGTTCGATCCAGTCCTTCTGGTGCTTCTTATTCTTTTGCAGATTTGATATTGAGGCCCCCAGGACCAAGCGAAGAGTACAATCCAGATCACTATAGAGTTAAATTGATGGTTGGATGGGCTATACCAAAACTTACAGCCGAGACAGATATACGACCAGAGCTGAGAGATGCACTTGCCAACACACGTCGTGTTTTGAATTTAACTTTGAAGACACATAGTTTCAATTTTAATCTAGATGGCACAGTTGAGTTAGACATAGAATATCATGCTTGGGTAGAGGGCGCATTAGCAACACCCGCAACTGACTTGCTTTATCCAACAGCAGAGGATGCTAAATTATTAAAAAATCTAGATGCAGCAGAAGATGTAACTAAAAAAAGACAGGCAAAATTAAAAGAACAATCTGGAAATGACAGCAAAGCCATAGAAGACCCTTCTGCTTCTAAAAGTGATGCTGAGAGAACACAGAAAGGCAGGCTTGAAAGGATTAAAGAAAAAAGACTAGAGAGGAGAGCGGCATCAAGAGCAAAAGCATATAGAAGATTTTTAGATATGTTATTAGACAGTGATTTGTCTAATGTGTATTATATTGATATTCCAGCAGCTCAGCTAGGTAAAAAAACAGGAGAAGATGGAGATGATCAGCTAAAGAATCGCACAGCAGCTCAAGCTAATTCACAAATTGGATGTTCAGAAATGGCTAACCTGCAAGCACCTGGAACAAAACCAGCCAAGGCTGAAACTGGTAGCAGTAATAATGCTAAAGAAGAATTAAGCGAGGCGATCGAGGCTACGAAAGATAATGATAAAGCAGATGTGGCAGATGCTGCGCAAGAAGCGTTAGGTCAGTTAAAGCCAGGCTTATCTCCCAAAGATAATGGTACTTATCGTGTAAACTACTTTTACTTTGGTGATTTAGTTAACATGTGTTTCCACCTTCTTAGAAAAGGCTTTGGCGAAACACCAGGCAATCCTGAGTTTAATAATTCAGCAGCTGGTAAGGTTGGATTTATGCTGGGTCCAATAATTTTGCCTAACCCTTGCGACCCAACACAGCCAGGGACAACAATTAATATTGGAGATATTCCCATTTCTGTTAATTTGTTTACTGCTTGGTTTACAAAGAAAGTCATCAGGCCACAAAGAACTAGATATTTGGTAAGAAACTTTATTAATGATGCCATCGGGGAGCTAATACCAGCTGCGCTAGGCGATCAATGTGTTGATGATGCTGGCAGAGCGCTATTAAGAATTGATACAATTCCTATTTCTCTAAAGTCGACTAATAATTCAACCCCTCCAGTTAAAAAGGGATCTGCAGTAGCACCGAGCAGGCTAGCTGAATTATCTTCTAATCTAGATTATTCTTCAGATGGCGGAACAAAATCTACTTGGGATTATTTGCTTCTTTTCGGCACAGGATTTTCTCCAAATTGGCTTGGAGGCAGCAAAGAAAAAGATGCGGAGATGGGTATCTATCGTTTGATCTTAGGTGCTGATGTTGGTCCTCTAAAATCTATATCATTTAGCAAGAATGACGCGCCATATCTTGGAGAAGCCAAGGTTACTGGTGATAATAGTATTGCAGACGACCTCGGTGGTGGTGCTGTATACAATTTCAGTGCAGAGCTAGTTGGTAATTCTTTATTTGTTCCTGGGCAATATATCTACATTGACACTTTCTATTTGGGTGTGGGCAGTCCCAATGCAGATGGTCAAGATGGTAGAGATCACTCTATTGCCAATCGTTTGCGTTTAGGTGGGTATTATAATATATCGAAAGTTGAAAGCACTTTCGAGCGCGGCAATTTTACCACAGCGATAGAAGGAATTTGGGAGTCAGCAGGCTCAAAATCAGAGCGATCGCCTACTAGCCAGACATCTTCAGAGGGACAAGAAAGCCAAGCGGCTAGAGATGGATTAGAGGATGCAGGACGCGACGCTGGCTTTTTCTCGACAGATGCAGATTCACTCTATGGTGGGTTGGTAAATTAAAATGACGTATAAGAATAAAAAAACAATCTCTGTCAAGCCAAAAGCGAAGAGCCGCTTTGCAGATTTCTATGGCTCAAACGATGAGCGACTCACAGAGGCATTGTTTGAAGGTAGAAAATTTTATCATCAAAACGCCATGGAAGATTATTTTTTCCGCGATAGAAAGAAAGCTAGCTTTTGGAATAATGTAGGTTTTTATTATGGAAGAGTTGATTTTGATGGTAATCCTATATATGTTAACGAAAGCTATCTAAAACAGTATAGAGCCCCTGAAACAGTTTTTGGCCTCGCCCCAGTGGTAGAGGCCTATCAGGCTATGATTGAATATCTCCAAGAGTATTTAGTTTCGACTGGCCAGGCAGTGTTGCCGCCAGATAGTATTTTTGCTGACCCCTCACCAATTAAAGGATGGGAATCGGCAACTAAACTTTATACTGAACATTTGCAAAACATAGCAGCTAGTTTTAATCGTCAATTTTTAACTTTAAAAATGGAGCAGAGCATTACTAACTTTGAAAACTTTTTAAAATTGTTTTTTGAGTACTTACAGATTGTTACCATTAATGTACCGTTTACATTTAGCGCTTTTTTGAGATCTAGATTCTGCAATCCAAGAGTAAGTGGCCTAGTGTTGGAGGTCTTCGAGGCGCCTCACGACCGCGATTTTCTTAAGGAGGGTTTTTTGGATGATGAGGGTTTAGATTTTTGGTTAAAAATAACCAACCAGTTTGGCTTTATGGTTGATAAAAATGCACCGTTTAGATTGGTCGCTGACATTTCATATAACAACGCGATGGGCAGATTTATGTCTAATCACGACGTGCCATATGGTTCTGATAATATCAAAAAGTCATTTAAAACATACTATACTAATGTTTACGAAATAGAAATGTTTGTTTTCATTCAATTTTTAGCTGAAGTATATAACAATTATATCGAGAGCCGTCCAACAATAGCCAAGGCCAGTTTAGCTAGACATTCAAATCACAGAGATATAAAAACAAATTATAATGCCGTGACCCGAGTTGAAACTATACGAAGAGAGCCTCTCGACGCTTTTGTGAGAAGACAATTAAATATGGAAAGCGATTACGCAAAAAAATATGGTGAACTTTTCTGGCTTCGTTCTTACTATTATATTAGAGTGCTTGAAGAAACTAAAAAATCAGATTTGCACGGACTAAATAAAAAGTTTGCAAAACACATTCTACCGTGGTATAGAGTACATGGCTTAAAGTCAACAATGTTGGCTATAAACCAGCAGCTACTCAAAAACACACCTCGTGCGCCACACGTCACGAGAGATTTTGTTGAAGCATACAAGAAAAATAAATAGGCTAAATTGCTTTTCCAAACACTAGAT
>Ga0209348_1001772_pt1 | contig 10371 bp, 5 predicted proteins | sample ETNvirenome_2_30_FD_184065 | JGI IMG/M metagenome (GOLD analysis project Ga0209348, IMG submission 184065) | Marine viral communities from the Pacific Ocean - ETNP_2_30 (SPAdes) (version 2) | ecosystem: Environmental > Aquatic > Marine > Oceanic | place: Pacific Ocean | collected 2013-06-22 | reverse complement strand
AAACCGTGCGTGACTCTGTTCTACGCGCACACCCTTGGAACGTAGCGATTACACGCGCAGCACTTGCCAAAGACTCTGCTGCACCTGCTTTTGGTTTTACTAGCCAATTTACCTTACCCACAGATCCTTTTTGTTTGCGTGTGTTGTCATTCTTCAACAGCAACGTAGACAGCGACATAGCTGCTTACGATACGCAGGTTATGTTCAAGGTAGAGGGGCGCAAGATACTGAGCGACGAAGATACTTGTCAGATTGTGTATATTGCTAGGGTAGAAGACACAGAGTTGTTTGACTCCCTGCTGTCTAGCTCTATTGCTCACAAACTAGCATCAGAAACAGCTTATGCGATTACTGGCAGCACTAGCGTTGCACAAGGCATGCAACAGCTTTACGAACTAAGGTTGCGTGAGGCTAGATCAATAGATGCTATGGAGGGCATGCCTGATAAGATCATTGCTGATGATTTTGTGAATATAAGGTTCTAGGATGGCGCGTGTTTCAACTATCATCACAAACTTCCAGTCTGGAGAGTTTTCTCCGCGTTTGGAAGGGCGCATAGATTTACAGAAATACACCTCTGGCGCACAAAAGCTAGAGAATATGCTTATCTTTCCTCAAGGGGGAGTTACTCGTCGTCCAGGCACCAAGTTTGCTGGACAGTCCAAAGATGGCGGCAAGGTGCGTCTTATCAACTTTGAGTTTAGTGACGAGCAAGCATATGTGCTTGAGTTTGGTGCAAACTACATACGTTTTTACAAAGACGAGGGCATACTCACTGAGGCAACGAAAACGATTACAGGTGCCACAGCAGCCAATCCTGTTGTTATTACGTCAAACTCTCATGGATTCAGCAACGGAGATAGGGTCTTTATTTCAAGTGTTGTTGGCATGGTTGAGCTTAACAACCGCGAGTTTACGGTAGCCAATCAAACAACAAATACTTTTGAACTATCTGGCATCAATGGCAGTGCCTTTACGGCATACAGCAGTGGCGGCACTGCTGGTAAGATTGTTGAGGTAACTACAACATACTCTGCAACACAGGTGTTTGAGCTTAACCATGTGCAGTCAGCAGATGTTTTGTTCTTGGCGCACAAGGACCACGAGCCAGCAAAACTAACAAGAACTACGACAACAAGTTTTACGCTTGCTGACATAGACTTTATTGATGGCCCTTACGAAGATGAAAACTCAACAACGACAACGATTACGTCAGATGCCAACACTGGCACAGTGACACTTACCGCATCAGCAGATTTGTTTGATGCGTCTAAGGATGTTGGCTCTATATTCAGATTTAGAGATGTGATTGAAGTGTCTCACTCTGAATGGTCAACAAGCGATCAATATTCACAAAATGACATCATTCATTTCAACGGTAACGTATACAAAAAAACAGATTCAGGAACCAATGAAGCGACTGGCGCACAGGCACCCGTGCATCTCTCTGGGTCACAGGTTTATGGCAACCATACTTGGCAATACCAACACAGTGGCACAGGCTTTGTTAAAATTACCGCTGTTACAAATGCAACTACAGCAACAGCAATAGTGCAAAATAGTTCAGTTAATAGTGTTATCAATGACTTAGTGCTTCCCGCAAACTCAACAGCAGGAACAACAAACTGGTCGCGTGGCGCGTTTAGTATTCGTAACGGCTTTCCAAGAGCGATTGCCTTTTTTGAAGAGCGTTTGTTCTTTGCTGGCACCACGGCTCAACCGCAAACAATTTTTGGTTCTGTCACGGCTGACTTTGAGAACCACACCCCCGGCACTGTGGATGACAATGCAATCAACGTGACTATTGCTTCAGACCAAGTAAACGTCATCAAGCACATGATACAGGGACGCTTTCTGCAAGTCCTGACATCAAGCGCAGAGTTTACAATGTCGGGCGGCACAGGAACACAACCCATAACACCAACGAATGTAAACGTACTGCGAGAGACTACTTTTGGATCATCAAATGTGCGCCCTATACGCGCTGGCTCTAGCACCATCCTAATCCAGAAAGGGCAAGAGAAAGTCAAAGAGGTTACGTTTGACTTAGATACTGATGGTCTTGTTGGTCGGGATCTTACCATCTTGGCAGAACATCTAGCGCGTGGTGGCTTGACTGACATGATTTGGCAGCAAGAACCAGAGCTAATCTTATGGTTTGTGCGCAGTGATGGTGTTTTGATTGGTCTTTCTTACGACCCGCAGAACCAAACAGTTGGGTGGCACAGCCATCCTATTGGCAACAGTGGCGTGGTCGAAAGCATTACTGCGATACCATCAGGTGAAGAAGACCAGGTTTACTTGTCAGTGAAGCGCACGGTCAACAGTGCAACAGTGCGCCACATTGTATTCATGGAAAAGATTGAGTTTGGTACTGATGTATCAGATGCGTTCTTTGTAGACTCTGGTCTGACATACGATAGCAGCGCGACAACCACCATAAGTGGGTTGAACCATCTTGAGGGGGAGACGGTGCAAATCCTTGCAGACGGATCGGCGCACGCAGACAAGACTGTCTCAGGTGGTGCCATAACACTGGATCGTAGCGCCTCTACGGTGCATGTGGGCTACTCTTTCGACTCCAAGGTTCAAACCCTGCGGATGGAAGGTGGAGCCAATGACGGCGTCTCTCAGGGCAAGATAAAGCGTATTCATGGCACAACAGTGCGGTTTATAGATACAGTCGGCGCAGAGATTGGCCCAGATGAAAGCAATCTTGATCGTTTGCCGTTTCGTGATAGTTCTATGTCGATGGACACAGCTATTCCGATGTTTGATGGAGACAAAGAAATATCTTTCCCATCTGGCTATGATAATGATGCAAGGGTATTTATCAGGCAGTCTCAACCGTTGCCTATGACCGTCTTGGCAGTGATGAGGAGGTCTAATACATTCGATGCTTAACGTGCGACAGTTTCAAGAAAGTGACGTTCACAACATTGAGTTGGGTTATGAGTTCACCCCTGAGTCACGGGCAGGGCTTTGTAATCACGACAATATTGTGGCTTACACGCTGGTAGACGGTGAGGAAATACTTGCTGTGGGTGGTGCGCACGTTATGTGGTTTGGGGTTGGTGAGCTTTGGGTTTTGGTGTCTCCAGAGGCAAAGCGTAGGGCTGCGCCATTTGCGCGTTATACAAAAGGTGTTGTTGATACTATATTTGAAGAACACAAACTGCGTAGGATGCAGGCAAGCGTTCATGTCAAAGATCATCCAGCTATAAGATTTGCTGAATGGCTTGGCCTAGAGCATGAGGGATTGATGCGTAAATATGGTGTACGCGGTGAGGACTATATTAGAATGGCAAGGGTGACGTAATGTCAAATGTTGCGGCGGCTGCGAGTGTAGCGCAAGGTGTTTTAAGCTTCAAAGGTAATCGTGCTTTAGCGCGTCAGGCCGAGCAACTTGGTGAATACCAAGAGGCGGTTATTAAAAATGAAGCAGAGGTTTTGGCGCGTCGTCGTACAGATCAAGAAATAGCAGTTAGGTCACAGGCCGAGCGTCTGAAAGGAATACAAAGAGTTGCTACAGCAAAGTCTGGCGTGCAGATGTCTGGCAGCGCTTTGCAAGCGTTAGCTGACACATACTTTAGCACAGAACGTGATGCGCAGCGTATCCAATATGCCGGTTCTCTTGAGCAAACAATGGCTGCATCTCAAGCTGCTATGGCAAAAATAGAAGGCAAAAGCCGCGCTGCTGCTTTCAACATGGAAGCTGTCAGCAGTCTTCTTTCTGCCGCTGGTGGTTACGCTTCTTCACAACAGCAAAATCAAATACTGGGCCAGCAAAATGCTGCCTTTGAACTTAGACAGCAAGATTACCAGCGTAGGTTGGAGGAATAATGCCAAAGGTACCATTGTATAATCAGGGAGGGGCGTCACCAGTTGAGCTTGCCGCAGGACGTTTGGGTGCTAGACCAAATGAAGCTGCCTTAGCAGCGCCTGCGAGGGCTTTGACTCAACTAGGAGAGACTATTGGCAGAACTGGCAGATCTGTTGCAGAAGGAGAGATGCGTGTTCAACAAAGCAAACTGCGGTTTGAAGAAGAAAAGGCAAGGATTGATTTCAACTTTCAAAAAGCAGAGCAAGACCAAGCTGACCGTATTTTCCTAAAAAATTTAGATAGAAGCACTAGAGAAAATTTAATCCCGAAGTTGCTTGAAGACACCAGCCCAAATGCAACCGCTGCTAAAAACAAGTTTTCCGCAGAAGGTGTAAAAATAATAGATAACATCAGGGGGCAGCAGTTACGACCAAGCCTAGAGGCTGCCGCGTTGCAGACAGCAGAAAACGCCATTCTGTCTGTGTCTCTTCAGGCACAAGAAAAAGGTTTTAAAACACAGCTTAAAGCAGCGAATGATTCTGATAATGAGTCTCTTGAAATTGCAAAGAATCAGTTGTCTCAGTTTCCTCAAGGCAGCCCAGAACACGACTTAGCCAAGAAAACAGCAGCAGATATTTTTCAGTCGGCTACTAATGAAAACAGGCTTGGATCACTTAAGTTTAATCCACGCACTTTTGACAATGAAGTTTTTATTGCGTCTACAAATTTAAGTATTTCAAAGGCTGAACAAGAAAACGATCTTGCTGCGCTAGATCAAATTTTAGTGGATGTAAAAGAAAATAAAGGTCTTGGTGTAAGCAAACAAACAGAAGCTGCAAGTGTTGTAAGGGCCACTAAAAAGCGCGTGCAAACAAGCATCTTTGAAGGCACTAGAGAGACACTAATGGAAGCAAGCCTTTCGTCCTCAGAGGCTTCACAGATATCAGATTTATTAGACGCTGGTGAGAATGTTGTCTTCGAAAGAGCAACAGGTTCTGAAATTAATTTGCCAATAAATGATATGACAGTTTCAGCGCGTAAGACTCTGCAAGCTGATCTGGAGAGACTTTCTAAAGATGCGCAACAGGGAGTGCGTGATGATCTGTCGGCAGATATTTCAGACGCCTTTGGCACTGGTGACTCAGCGGGTGCAGTCGCAAAAATAAAATCTCTTGCTGCTGATCCAAGTGTTGAAGACGAAGATCTTGAAGCAGCATTATTAGCTACAGCGAATGAGTTTCTTGCTGAAAGTCAAGCTGCTTTTGATGAAGGTAATTTTGACACCGCAGATTTGCATGCCAACGCAGCACAGGAGTTGGTCGGCTCTGCCTTCGGTGATATTGGTGAGTTGCGTCAACGCACTGGTGCCGTTGGTAAGCAAGCAAACACAATATTTTCATCGGCAAGTGGCATCAAAGCTAAAGGGGTGGATGAGCGTGGCGAAGTTGCAGAAGTTGACATTGCTGTGTCTCAGATCGAAGCTGGAATTTTTGATGTTGTAGGCACAGAAACTAAACCCGATGTTCAAAAAAAGGCGTTGATTAACGCTCTTTCTGGCAAAACACCTGCGCAACAATTTAAAGTTCTTGCCAACAACAACCTTACTTTTGGCCCCCTCAAAGGTTCTTTGATTGGCGCAGCTACAGAGGGTTTGAGTGCGACTTACAATGAAGAGACTGTCGCCAAGGCGCTTGAGACATACAGATTAGCCAAGCCATTTGGCGATGCGGTAGTAAATAATCATACTGACGAAACGACAAGGGCTTTTTTTGAATCAATCATAACTTTACAAAATTTTGGCACCGAAACATCTGATGCGATTAGACAGGTGAATCTATCTTCACAAACTGAAATAGATGTTAACGCTAGGTACAGCACCGTAAAAGCTGCGGTTGATGGAATACAAGATAAAAGCGTAACAACAATTTTTGGTTTTAATTTTTCAGGTCAGCGTGTTGAAAATCGAGTGTATCTGCAAGAAAACATTGAAAAAGTATCTAAAATATACATCGGCTTGGGTGCTTTGTCGGCAGAGGATGCTGTTGAGAAAGCGGCGGCAGATGTTCTTTCGACGCACTTAAATCTGCGCGGCATCTTGACGCCAAAGTCTTCATCCTTTCCAAAAGAGATTGAAAAGATGGTTGACCTAGCGGCTGAAGACTTTATCAAACAAAATCCAACTTTTGATTTGGATGAAATATCTCTGTTCCCAGCACCTGGGCGTGTTGATGAATACTTTGTTTTGCAGAATGGTGTGGTTGTTACTGGTGCAGAGGTCAATGTTTATACACTTGAGGACTTGCAAGCGCTTCTTGAGCAAGAAAAAGATGCAGATGATGCAGATCTTATTGAAGACTTTATGAAAGCAAGGGGTCTTACAGAGCCACAACAAATCAGAGATGAAATACAAGAGTTGAACAGAGAAGCAAGTGAGCTAACTGGCATAAATCTAAGTCGGATTCGACAAGAGCAAGGCGATGAGGCTGCTGCTTCAGCTATTGCAGAGCGTGTAGCCAAGTTGGCACGCGCAAAACAACTGCAAGATAAACTTAATGAAATGCAAGAGTAAGAATGGCGCTTGATCCTGACAAAATTCAGATACGCAGACCTTTCAGCCTGCTGGAACAGCAAGAGGCTGAGCGTTTGTATGAAGAAGATAGAGCAAAGGTTACATTTGGGCAGGCTGTAGACGCCGCTTTTGCAGAAGAAAACACAATGGCGTGGCTGTTTAATGGGTTGCCAGACTATGAGCCTGACCCAGAATTTCGTTTGACGCCTGAAAACATAGAAGAGCTTACAGAGGGCATTCCTGAAGACCGTCGCAGATTTATCACTGAGGCAGTTAGTTTGCCGCACGCGCAAAAACTACGCGAAAGAGCGCTTGCGTCTCTTAAAAATCAAGAGACTTTGACAAAATACGGTTGGGGTGGCGTTGGTCTGCAGGTTGCGGCTGCGACTTTGGATGTGCCAGCGATTGCTGCAACAGTTTTTACTGAAGGCGCTCTTGCGCCTGTTATATGGGGTGGCAAAGCAACCAGATTGGCTAGGACATTCCGCGCGGCCGCATCAAGTGGTGCGTCTGCGGCTGCTATTGAGTCCTATTTAGTTTCTCAAAACGCCATGAAAGATCCGTATGACATTTTGTACGCTACTGCTGGTGGCTTTGTTCTTGGCGGTGCCACAGACAGCGTGTTTGGTGCTATATCACGCAAGCGATATCGTGATGCTGGCTTGAAAACAATGAACGACGTTGATAAAGCACAGGCAGCAGATGTAAACACAGCGATGATGGATCGCGGCATAGATACTAGTGTTGGTGCTATGGAAAATTCTTTGTCTAGGCCAGTGCAAGATTTTGACATTCGGCGCGGCACCATAGAGCAAATTGATGAAACAGATGCAGAGCCAATGGCTTTCTTGGGTGAAATTAGGTTTGACATGGTAGGCCAGCTTAAAAACAGCGGTATTGGACTATCACGGCGCGTTGCATCTTTTCTTGGTGAGGACGCTGTTCAACCAGGCGAAATCACTGCTGATTTAATGAAAACTGTTGGCACTAAGCGTGTTACAGACAAGTTCTACAGAACCTATGATCCAGCATACAACGAATGGGCAAAATCTTCAGGCATAAACGGGGTTGCAAGAAGAGTTGATTCAAGAAAATCAGAATTTGGCAGACTGGTTTCTGATGAAGTAGAAGAGCCTGGCTCCTCTACCAACCCACATATTATAAAGGCCGCAAACAATACACGCAGCCTTTTTAAAAATATGCTGGAAGAAGCAAAACGCGCTGAAGTCAAGGGGTTTGACAGCATACCAGAAAATCCTAAGTATTTTAGTCACTTGTGGGATGGTCACAGGTATCTTCAAGCGAAGAAAGATTTTGGCAAATTATTGCCAGAGCTTTTAAAAAAATCCTTACTGACAGCAAATCGCACTCTCGAAGAAGATATGGCAGATGCGATTGCCAAAGGCATGGTCAAAAAAATTATCAAGCGTGAAATTGGCATGGATGCTGGGCTGTCAAGAATGTTCAGCACATCTAACAAAGAGGCGTTGCGTGACATTTTGCTAGAAGAGGAGATCGTCACAGAGGCACAAGCAGACAGGATTATCAATCAACTAGACTTTGACAGAGAAGGTGTTAGTCCTAGAGCCAGACGCAGGCTTGAGTTTGATCTGAGCGCTTCTGTTGAGCTTAACGGTAAGACTTTGCATATCAAAGACTTGATGGAGCGCGATACAGAGGCTGTTGTAAATGCCTATGTAAATCAAATGCAGGGCAGGATTGCTTTAGCAAAAAAGGGTATAAAGTCAGATGCAGATTTTGAAAAAATTAAGAAAGACATAATTGCGGCTGGTGAAGAGTTAAATCTTGAAGATCAAGCAGCAAGAGATATCCAAAAGCTAGATGTTTTGTATGCGCTGATTGCAGGACGCACATCGCCTCTGATTGCGAACCCAAGCGCAGATGGAAACAGACTGATAAGACTGTTGATGGACTACAGCTTCATTAGGGTTATGAACCAGGTTGGATTTGCTCAGATTGCAGAACTTGGCAACGCAGTGTCCATTGATGGCACAACAGCTTTGTTGCGCGTTATTCCAGAGTGGAGAGCAATGGTTGCAAGGACTGCAAACGGAGAGCTTGAAGACAAAGTTTCGCGTGAACTAGAGGCTTTCGTTGCGCCTGGTGTTGATAGAAACATCAACGCGGCACTCAATAAGTACAGTTATGAAGATATGTATGGCCTAGGCAAGGGCGACACCATCGACAAGGCCATTGGTGTGATGCAGCCCCTCAAGCGTCTTACTGCCGATATTTCGGGTCTAGCTGGTATTACCGCTCTGTTTGAGCGTACCGCAGCAAAGATTGCAGCGCAGTCTTTAGTTGATCTGGCGTCTGGTGTCAGAAAGGCACGCATGAAGCGACTTGGCAATAGCACCCTTGACCAAGATATAGCAAGGCGACTCAAAAGTTTTGGTTTAGATGAGGAAATGTGGCCGCGTGTTGTAAACCAAATCAAAAAACACACCATAACTGTGCCGTCTATGTTTTCTCGTAGGCGCAAGCTCAAGGCCATAAATATGGACGCTTGGGACGATATAGATGCTAGAGATGCTTTGACGTATGGCATCGCAAGATGGACGAGGCAATCCATCCAACAGAACGATGTCGGAAATCTTAATATTCACATGACAGGCACGATGGGCAAGGTTTTGACCCAATTCAGAGCGTTTATGCTGGTGTCTTATTCTAAACAGTTCTTGCACAATATTGAGCGTCGAGACTTTGCTGCATTTTCGTCCATGATGTGGTCACTGTTTTACGGTGGCAACGCATACATATTACAGACTCATGTGAATGCACAAGGCAGAGAGGACAAAGAAGAGTTTTTGCAAGAAAGCCTAACCGGAACAGAGATTGCAAAAGCTGCGTTTGTAAGAAGTTCTTGGGCATCTTTGCTGCCTGGAGCGCTCGACACAGCTTTGTTTGTTGCTGGACAAGACCCCTTCTTTGGTTACAAAAGATCAACAGGTCTTGCTTCAAACCTTGTAACAGGCAACCCTGTGTTTGATTTGCTTGATACCACGCAAAGTGTTGTGCGCGGTGGTTCGCGTGCTTTGTTCAACGAAGAATATCAGTGGTCACGCGGTCAACAACGTGCGTTGAACTCTTTGTTGCCTTTTCAAAACGCTATTGGCATCAAAAATGTTCTGAATACAATGATGGATGGTTTACCAGAAAGCTCAAGGGTGACTGAACAGTAAGAATGCGTTATAAAGCATTAAGGAGTAAAAAATGACAGTTAGCAGCACAACCAAAAGGAACAGCTACACAGGGAATGGTTCTACCACCACCTTTGCTTACTCCTTCAAGATATTTGATGACGACGATATCACTGTCATCCTGCGCACCACAGCTACTGGCACGGAAACTGTGCAGACTAAGACAACGCATTACAGCGTCACGGGGGTTGGCAGTGCAAGTGGTGGTAATGTGGTGTTTGGCAGTGCGCCATCATCTGCGCAAACAGTGGTGCTGCTACGCCAGACTGCGCAGACACAGGCCACAGACTATACTCCTAACGATCCGTTCCCTGCCGCCTCACATGAGGATGCGCTTGATAAGCTAACGCTTATAACACAAGACCAGCAAGATGAGCTTGACCGCTCCATCAAACTGTCTCGCACAAACACCATGACATCCACAGAGTTTACAGTCGGCGCAACAGATCGTGCCAACAAGATTCTTGCATTTGATAGCTCTGGTGAATTGTCTGTTACTCAAGAGCTTGGTACCAACAGGGGAGATTGGGCGGCATCTACGTCCTACAACCAGCGCGATATTGTCAAAGACACAAGCACTGGCAATATCTTTTTTGTAAATGAGGCACACACATCTAGCGGCTCCCAGCCTCTTACGACAAACACAAATAGCTCCAAATATGACTTGCTAATTGAGAGCTTGTTTTCTGGCGTCACAGCAGGAACCGTATCAGCAAGCAAGGGCGTTCTAGTTGATGGCAACAAAGACATCACGGGCT
>Ga0209348_1001771_pt1 | contig 10371 bp, 9 predicted proteins | sample ETNvirenome_2_30_FD_184065 | JGI IMG/M metagenome (GOLD analysis project Ga0209348, IMG submission 184065) | Marine viral communities from the Pacific Ocean - ETNP_2_30 (SPAdes) (version 2) | ecosystem: Environmental > Aquatic > Marine > Oceanic | place: Pacific Ocean | collected 2013-06-22 | reverse complement strand
ACTTCCGTCAGTTTGATCAAAGATAATAGCTGTAAATGCTCCATCACCTTGTTTTCTAAAGTAAAATGTGCCATCATTTTGCAACCATCCACCAAGTCCAAATCCTGCAGTGCTATATGTGTCATTACCAAATTGGAACAAGAAGTTGCTTTGATCATTTTGATATGCTTTAATTACAGGTCCTGTAGTGCCATTATTGTTTAGATCTACAGAAGGTGCTGTTATTAAACCACTAGACGTTACACCCTGACTCATGATAACTGAGTTAGAGAATGTTGTTGATGCAGCGAATGTTGCTGCAGCGTTAACAGTTAAACTGTCTGCTGCGTCATCACCAAGAGTTGCATTACCAGAAGATACAAAACTCTCCATTGACAATGATCCAGAGAATACTGGAGATACAATGGTTTTGTTTTCAATAGTCTGTGTTGCTTTCAGTGTTACAAGTTGATCTGTTGTATTCGTTAACCCTTCGTTAGATGGGAATGAATATATGTTTGTTAAACCAGATGTCAAGTTTGCAACACTAAACTTTGCTACCTTTGTATCATCAATAGAGTTAGGTATTACAAAGTTTAAATCGTTGATTGCTAAAACCGAACCTAAAGTTATCTTACCAGTTCCCTGTGCAGATATCTTGAAGTCTAGATTCTGGTCAGCATCATCCTTTGCCTGTATGTTAAGAGTGGTTCCGACTTTCTCTAAGTTAAGTCGAGCATTTCCCATCGCAAGACCAACCTGTCCCTGAGTCTCGGAAAATACACCAGTAGCAGTCTTGCCTTCAAATCGAACGCCAGGTGATGTGTATGTTCCAGAAGGAACTGCAGTAAAGATACTTCCTACTGCGGATCTTTTATTTTGATCGGTTGGGTCTGAGTTATCTAGTAACAGCAGTGTATCAGATGATGATACTTGTCCTGCTCCTAATAATGTAAGGTCAGATATCTTACGAGTTGCCACTACATGCTTACAGTAATACTATCAAGTATATTTATACATTCTTTTTGAATGTAAAAAATCCCTCTGCACCTTGCCAATACCCTTTGTCCCATGTATGGTATTCATTGCGATATAATCTTGCTTTACTTTCTAATGGATTGCCTTTATACGTACATTCTGGTTCTGATGTGCCTTCCCAATAATTGCCACCCTCTACAAAAGAAAATACCATATCACATGCAGGATTTTTTACTATTATAATAGGAATATTTGCACCAAGAACTGACGGTTCTGTCACCTCTACAGTTTGTTCTCTATATGGTGTATCCATATAACTGTAACGTGATGTAGTATGATACATGTTCATACCTATCTTTTCATGCTTTACTATTATATGTGCCCACTTTGTAGGATTTGATGCTGCCTGTGTCCAGTTATCAAACTCACCCTCAAACCATTCGCAAAAAGTTTTAATCATTTTTCAAAGTAACTAATATTCAATACCATTCTACGGTCAACGTTAGTGGCAGGAACACCTCTATGTTTAAGATTAGTGTCAAATATGACAGCAGTATTTGTTTGACTCATCACCTTCTCGCCAGTTTCAAACTCAGTATAACCATCGTTATCATTTAAGTATAGCACACAAGTCTTACTTGGTGTGGATATCTGCCAATCTGTATGCCACTCTTGCTCTGGTGCATTTCTACACGTGGCATTTAGTTTGACTCTTAATATTGCAATAACCTCCAACTTATTTGTTGCTGCCATGAGACATCTATTGATAGTGGGATTCATTGCACTAGAAAATTGATGATCAAAATACAGTAAGTTTACATACTGCTCTTGTTCACCAGGCGATTGTGTCCAAAACCATGGAAAATTTGGACTATTAAACTGATTGTATAATTCGTTAAACGTATAGAACTCAAGAAAGTTCGGTATTATCTTTAGATTCTCTGATGTCATCATGTAGTCTTTCCATTGCTTCTTGTGTCTCTTTACTAGAGATGTCCTTACCAATATACTGTCCTGCGGGTTTTGTCATAAAAGGACTATCAGGATGTGGAACTGTAGTTTGCTTGCTTTTATACTTAGAAACGTTGATAGATTTCTTTTTACCTTTCTCTGCCTTGCATTTTTTAATTACTGCACAAGCATCACCAACAGTGACGATCTCTCCTGCTGCTTCATCTGGTATTTCAATACCAAAACACTCTTCTAAAAACATGACGAGTTCTACCATCGCCAAACTGTCTAGCATTAGGTCATCACCTAATTTACTATCCCATGTAATTTCTACCTCTGGTTTCTGAGTTTCACCTAGAGTCTCAAGAATTGCTAGTTCAGCAACTTTGAGCATCATATCCTTACTGATTTTAGGATTAGATTTTAGGATATCTTTAATCTGTGCGTATGTGTGGTTATAAGACATTAGACGTACTCTACTTCCTCAATTGTTAACATTTCGCGAACAACTTCAAGCACTGCCATGAACTGCTCTGCATCACATGGAATTTGCTTGGTATCACCCGTTTCACTCACTAGTGTAAACGTTCTTGATGTAATGTCAACTATCACTTTTGATAGTTCTTCGTTGTCTTTATCGTAAAACATTAATAAGATGCTTGAATAGAACTAGTATAGCATGTCAATCTGACTTTGTAAAGTAGGTCTCGTTACCCGCCCTTGCTGCTCGTCTGATTGTTTCCTCAACCTTACTTATAAGGTCTAGTCCTGCCTGTCTATTTTCCTGCATATGCTGCATTGCTTTTGCTGATCTATCTGCTCTTACCATTTCTTCGACGTAATCGTCTAAATGCTTTGCAAGAATGCTCTTAAGAAATTCTGCTTCTTGCTTTGTTACTGACATGTGATGTTGAGTCATGTTCCTCTTAAATATCTACATCAATTCAAGTATATCTCGGTTCCATCAATATCAACGATACCACTGGCATCCATCTTGATGTTTCCTGACACATTTATTTTATAAGCATTACTATCAGGTATGGAGAACATTCCAAGGAATGCACCTCCACTTATACATGATACATTGTTACCATCTACGTTGGTTTTGACTTTACCACCCACATTAGTGAGGAAGTTACCATCAACTTTTTCGTATCTGCATCTTGAAGCATGTGTACGAATATCTCCATCACTATCGACAGAGAATGTAGATGTTTCTTTTAATATCTTAACTTCATAATTACCCCTTACGTATTCTGTAACAGAACCGCCCCTACTCAAGTCATTATACAAGAACGTTGTCTGGTTTGTGTAGGCATTGGATTGCAACTTCATTTCATTCTTGGCTTGTATTGCCATGTTTTCATCTGACTGAATAGTGCATACACCACCGACTTGCATCTGGTAGTTGCCATTTACTCTGTCAAACCTATCACCTTCAACCTCACTGTGCATATTACCTTCAACATATAAATTGACGTCACCTATGATATGCAGTGCCATTCTATCGCTGTCCACATCTGTGCCAATTTTTATGACAAGATTATGGTCTGATAAGATATATGTATCATTATAAGAAACTAAGTTGTTGTTATTTTTTTCATCTATGTTAAGAAAATTACCATTTGCATTGAGCAAACGTATGTATTCACCCTCCTCAGTATTGTTCATCTCGAACATATGTCCTGCAGATGTTGACTGAACCCAGTTGTATGGATATTTAATTTTTACTTTTGGTGAATCGTTTTCTTGATTAGTTCCACCTGAGAATGGTGTAATTGACATTAGTATCCTCCATATCCACCCTGCTGTGGTGGATTATTCTGAGCTGGTGGTGTTGATGGTGGTGTAGGAGTTGATGGAGTGGACGGTGCACTTGGTTGTGTTGTGTCCTGATTTACGGGAGTTGACACGGGATCAGTAAGAGTTTGCTGAGTCTGTTGTGCAACAGTGGTATTTGTAACAGTTGTTTCATCAACTGAACTATCAACTAAATTGAAAGCATTATCAGTTAGAGAAAGTTCTTCCTCTTCTATGATAGATTTTATCATAGGATGACCCACACAGTCAATATATTGTGTGAGTGGCAATACATTATTCTCTCTAATTTCTCTTGGACTTGTGTAAGTGTATACCACACTCAATAATCCACCAGTTCCTGTAGCATCCTCTAACATAGGTTTAACAAAACCTAAGATTGGTTCAGTTGCAGTCGCTGTTATTAATCTACCTTGAGAATCTACTGTTGCAGATCCAATTTTTTTCTTCTTGTCACCAACTCCTATTGTTATGACTGGATTGGTATATCCTGTTCCAACATTTATAATACTCAACTTATCTACTTTAGGAATTATATCACTACACCCTGAGTACAATGCCTTCGCACCTTGTGGTATGACTAAAGTTGGAAACTTCCTATCATAGTTCAATACAAATTCATGTTTGGATTTAGTTCTTAACTGCATTCCTACCTGTAGTTGTGCATTGAATGTTGGGTCTATAGTTGCTAGTAATATATGTTCATCATCATAATTTGTGTCAACCACTTGTAAAATATCAGGAGAACCCTCTATAACTTGCTCTACATATTCACCATCATTAAGATGTTCTTGTAAACCACCTTTATTAACTAATACACCATATTGTTCTTTCGGGCAGAACGTATCAGCAGGATCAAATCCATATCCCACACCAGTCTTGACAACCTCAATAGAATCAACAACACCATTTTCAACATTAGTTTTAAATTCTGCACCACTACCTTCTGGTTCATTACATGTAAATTGTGCTTTGACTGATGCTTCTGCATTAACGCCCGATCCTTTCTTCTGCATCAATACACCAAGTATCTGTCCTATGTCATCTATGATAGGTAATGCTTTGATAGGACTTGTTGACTGTAAATTATCCCATACCATTTCTGGGAAGCATGGTTTCTTATTTAAGATACTATTGTTACAGTTGACTGCTGAACTTGCTATATTACCCGCAGAATCATAAAAGTTGATACCCTCAAATTTCTCTAGAGGTCCTCGTGTATCAAAGTTCTTGAGTGATAATCCAGTCGCAAGACCAGCTGCACTATTCAAGTCAACCAATGCACCACTTGCAGTATCAAATACTTTCTTAACTCCATTGCGATCAATAGCAGGAACAAAACCTTTGATAGGATTACCATTACCTATAATTGATATAGCATTTGGTGGTTTGAATGGGAATTGTGCAATATTTTTCGCAGTTGCATCATTACCTTTTGCTTTTGCACCAGTGCCTGTCTCAAATACAGATGCACCAATAGCACATGATAGAGCACCATCACAAAATAGATCTATAAAATCTCCTACCTTGTTAAGTAAGTTTTGTATCTTATCCTTTGCACCCTTGATAGCACCTGTAACACCTTTCAATACTCCTAGTGCACTTGTGATGTTGTCCATCAACTTTTTCATAATCTCACCAAGGAAGTTTTGAACCAAACATAACGCAGTGTCTAATACGTTTTCTACTAAGTCTTTCAACATACCTTTGATAAAATCACCAAGTTCACCTATTGCTTGCTTAAACAAACATGATACTAAGTCACCAACATCTTTAAGTTGTGTCCTGACTGCAGTATCTAACGCAGGATCAGGAATACTAAGATTGGCAAGTCCATCCTGTACAAGTTTATTGGTCTCTTCCATGACCACGCCCTTGATGTTAGCAGTCAGTCCTGTAAGTTTCTTTTGTATGCGTTGTGATACTATATTAATTTCATACTCCATATCAACAACTTTACCAGTTATCTTATCAACGAACTGATCTATGTCGTTCTTCTCTACACCACGAGCAAACTTCATGAACTCTGCCATGGGTGCTTCTAGTTTTGTAGCAGTCTCACTACCACATTTACCGTTACCAACTTGAACTGTAACCTTTTGTTTTTCTGTTGCTGCTGCTTGTTTCTCAGTCTCTTCTTTTGCAGGTCCTCGTTCATTCTTTGTGTCAGTTGTTCCTTCTTCCTTTTTATGTCCGTCGTTATTCTCTGCTTTCTTATCATGTCCAGTATCAGCATTAACCTCAACAGTATTCGCAGTGTTTCCTGATGAACTACCCTGTTCACCATGATCTCTTTTCTTAAAGAATGGACTGTTTAATTGTGCAAATCCAAACTCCTTTCCACCTTCTTGAGTGTATGCACTTATTGGGTTTTCATCAGCGATAGAACCCATGACTATAGGAACCTGTGCAGATGCACCATCCATGAAAAATCCTACAACCCAACTGTTAAGTTGTAACTGTTGTATAGATCCAATACCAGATCTCATTCCATAGATAGCGGGCATCAATACCTGTGCCCATGGAAGATCAACTGTAGGTAACTCTTTTCTATTTGGATTATGATAACCTATAATTCTAACCTTGACCTTGTTAGTCCAGTCAAAGTCAGAATAATCATAGTCACCCTCACCATCATTTAGTTCGGTATTCCAATATCTTCCACCATCATTCTCTACCTGTCCAACCCACCAGTTGAATCCATCTTTTCCTATAAAATTAGCAAACCCTTCATTCATCATACTTCTGCACCATCCGAGTCTGTATATAATGTGAGTCTAGTAGACATCTTATCTTCACTAGTCTTAAATGTTCTTTCTACTTTTCCAACAACATATTTACCAGAGTTTGTAAAGTCTTGTTTTCTGTCACTACTACCTTTGTAAATATCTAACTGAACTACCTCACCTATCTCTAGTTGATAATCAGATACTAATTCTACTGTGACTTTTTTATTGTAAAATAATTTTTCCCTTAAACTGGATTGTGAAAGTTGTTTTGTGAATCCCTGTGTATACTCTCCTTCCGTAAACAATGCAGAGTCTGATATCTTTGTCATAATTCTGGTGTATGTCACTTGAGTATCAAATCCTTTGTAAAACTCTGGTGTCTTACGAGAGTTCATCACGTTAACATCCTTGTAATATTTATTGATACTAAAAGGATGTTGTTCAAATTTCATGTTCGCAAGGTCAAGTGTCATCACATTACTTGAGTACGATCCATAATTCAAACCTTTGAATAGATCGACAGATGATTCTATTGTGACCTTATCAACTGCAGTGATACCTTTGTCATTATCTTCCTCCATCTCTTCCTTCTCATGTCCAACAACCATACGTGTGACAGGAGCTTGTCTAGCAAAGTAATCATAGGAGACAAAATTATATCCTGCTCTTGTTTCAAAAAAAGCATATCCTGCTGTTGCTGCTTTACCACTACCTTTAGCAGCTGGTATTGCTCTTCCTGCCAACCATCTGATTGCAGTAAATGGATTCCAATATGGTGATACAAAAGAAAATGTATTGATTGTTGGTTCAAAGTTTGCGATCCTATCATCTGTGACACCAAGCAAATCTCGTAATATTTCTTTTTCTACGATCTCATCTATAGTTTTACCACCACCTTTTCCAAATCTACGTGATACTTTATTAGCAGCATTGTTTAAGAAGTCAACCTTGCACATCATCAATACAGCAGATGATTTGCCACCAACGTTCTTTCTGTCTTGTATATCATATATCACAAAATCTCCACCTATTTGTGTTACGTCTTCACTGTCTCCTATCTGTATGAATACGTTCTCCATACCTGTCAACTCAGATATAAAACCTGTCTCACTATCAGTGACTTGAACCTCCATAAGCATGGTAGCAGACTGTATATCTTCGGTATACCTGACAAACAGCACCTGATTAATTCCAATTGGAGGAAAATCTGCAATTAGAAAATTAATTAATTGAAAATTTGACTGTGTATTGACTGACATTAGAATTGCGAAGTTATATTGTATGCATTAATAAATGGGGACTCTTCAATATTTGGTGCTGCGAGTTCACCACCCTCTTGACCTCCTGCAGATCCACCACCACCCATGAGTCCTGCCATTGCAGCATCACCTGTTCCTTCTGCACCCTCAGATAATTTTTTGATCTTAGCATCTTTTGCAGATCTAGTTTCTGCTATAGTTTTATCTGTCAACTCTGTTAAATTCTGTGATGGTTCATCAGGAGGATTGAATATGTTTTTAACACCTGTGAGTGCTTTCATACCAAATTTCATCGCCATACCCATAGGTGTTGCTGCTAGTGCTTTTCCTGCTGCACCTTTTATTTTATCCTTCATACCAGATGCTTTACTTGCTAACCCCTTCATGCCTTTAAATGCCTTAGCACCCGCATTAAATGCCATGCCCATGGGTGTCATACCAAATAATTTTTTAGCAAGACCTTTACGTTTCTTAATTGGTTGCATTGCCCTAGTGCCTTTACCACCGTCACCAAGTCCTATACCATCAGCACTTCCTGTGTATGGTGCTCTCTTTCCTGTGGTAGGATCACCCATTTGTGCGGGCATTAATTGTTGTTGAGGTGACGAACTAGGTAATTCTGGAGTTGCACCAGATCCACCAGTCTCACCTTCAGGTTGCTGCCCACCAAAGGCATTCATTGCCCTGCTTATTAATGCTTGTAAAACTGTAGGTTTCTTATCATCATCATCCTTATCATTATCCTCTTCATCATTTGCAACTTCTGTACTAGCAGCACCTAACTTAAATGCGTTTGCAATCTTAGTTATGTTTCTATTAAGAATCTTGGATGCCTCTTTACTTGGTGCAGGAATCTTTTCCAATAGATCAATCAGTGCAACAGCAGCAGACTTAGCAGGAAGTGCCATTGCATCACTAAATGCTTTCTTCATCTTAGGATCTAATTCAAAATCCTTTTCTAATTTCTTATCTACATTCTTTTTCTTATCACCACCATCCATACCACCTTTTGCTAAACTAGTAACCTTCTTAGATCTCTTGACTGGTAATAAACCTCCTGTGACAGGACTCCTATAAGTTTGGTTTCTTGCATCAATATCTGCTTGCACCTGTGCAAGTGTTTGTAGTTTCTTTGGTCTACCTCTTCCTCTCTTTGTGATAGGTGCTACTGGATTTGGAACAAGATCTTGTTGTGGTGCTGCTTTTGCTTTTACTATAGGTTCTGATCCTAGACTGGTAGCTTTTACATCAACGGTCTGCTCAGACGCAGGAACACCCATTGCACTACGAACTGCATTAGGATTAGTAATAAAATTACCAATCCCCTTTCCTATATTCTTCATAGAGTTAACAGCTTTCTTCATGATGAGTATGTTAGTTGTGCATTACCCTTGCCATGTGGGTCAAGAACATTAGTTTCATTTCTACCCCACTGATTCTTTTTCCTATTTTTCATATACGTAGGTACAGGTATGTAGACGATTTTTGGTGGAGTTGGATTGAAATTGATAGCACTAGCTCCAGTTGCCCTTTCACCAGCTAGTAAAGGATGCTCTGCTAATGCTAATTTTGCTGCTTCATTTGGATCTTTTCCAGACATAATATGATCTAACTCTGCTTCTTCACGATTTGCCTTTTGCAACATAGCTGCATTTGATGTCGGAGCTTTGATTGAACCTGATGAACTTACCTTTGATTCTTCGGGAGGGATATCTGGTAACCACTTGTTCTTACCTTTCTTTAACCACTTATCATTATCTTCTCCGTTTATGAAGTCAAAGTGAACTGGATCCTCTTCACCTTGCCATTGGAAACCATATTTCTTACCATTCTTTCTCATCCATTCGCTTGCTTTACTACCAAACTGTATGTCAAGTGCCCAACCTTGTCCATGTGGTGAGTTGCCAGGTTGTGCAGGATTTATAGCATTTGGATCTCCTGCCTGTGCTGCACTGACCAATGCTGCTTGTTGTTCTGGACTTCTGTATGATGATGTCACACTATTTGGTAGATTGATACCATCTTTTGCTGCAGCGTTAACTGCCCTCTTCCATGCTTTCATGGTAGGAGGATTCAAAACAATAGGTTTACCAAGACTGTCCATCGCAGCGTTTGGTGTTGTCATTCCTGCTGCTTGCTCTTCTGCTTTCTTTTGATCAGGCAATATACCCATATCTTTAGCAGCAAGTGTAGCATCTAGACCTACAGATATAGCAGTTCCGACGCCAGGTATTGTACCCGCAATACCAGATGCTGCCTCAAGCAATGCACCTTTCATATCTCCTGCCATCAGTCGCTGTCCTGCAAACAACAGTCCTGCACCTAGTCCGACAAATGGTATTTTCTTGAGTAGTCCTTTTCCTAGTGCTTTACCACCAACTTTTGCTAGTGCCTTTGCTCCTACCTTAGCACCAATTTTCTTTGCACCTTTCTTTAGTAGTGACTTTCCTGCCTTACTAGCACCCTTGATTAATCCCTTTCCTTGCTTGGCAACTTTACTAAAACCTTTTCCTGCCTTCTTACCAATTACACCTAACTTTCTAAATGCCTTTCCTGCTTTTGTCTTCTTAAGAAACTTTCCTGCTCTCTTAAATGGTTTACTCTTACGAAACTTCCTAAATCTTTTTCTTAACTTTCTAAAGTTAGGAAGTCTAAAA
>Ga0209348_1001768_pt1 | contig 10385 bp, 15 predicted proteins | sample ETNvirenome_2_30_FD_184065 | JGI IMG/M metagenome (GOLD analysis project Ga0209348, IMG submission 184065) | Marine viral communities from the Pacific Ocean - ETNP_2_30 (SPAdes) (version 2) | ecosystem: Environmental > Aquatic > Marine > Oceanic | place: Pacific Ocean | collected 2013-06-22 | reverse complement strand
AAAAGTTGGTTCTGGCATTGTTAATACTTCTAGTTTAAATCCTCAATACTCTAACTCAAGTTTTCCACGAGTCATTAACCCATTACATAGCCAAACTAGAGCATCTACGCAATCATCATGTGAGCTTACTCCAAAATTCACAATCTCATCTGTCAATGCCCCAAATTTTCTGTATTTATTAAAAATAATCTTTCTTTGTTCAAAAAGTCCCATTATTCCACGAAATCGTGCAACTTTATCTCCACGGAAACCTTTTACAGGATGCCAAATTAAATTATATAAACCTTGTTCTGTTTGACATATTCTTTTAAAGTCTGCCTCTAAGGATGCTTGATAGGCAACTGCTTCTGACCATATATGTAATGACGTTCCTGTAGGAAAGAAATTTTTACCATCTTTATGTATAACACCCCATTCTTCCATCATTTCCATCAAAAGTTCTAATTTTTCTAAATTTCCCATCACCCTAACTCGTTTACAATCTACAATATGGATTTTATCTTTTACTCGACCACCCATTACAAATACTGTGTAGTCATTTCTTTCTCTAACTCCTGCAGATAAATCAACACCCACTCCAAGTGAATCAAAACTTGTAGATATAGTTCCTTTAACGATTAAGTCTGGAGATAGTGATAACTCACTAGTTTGTACAACTTGATTTTGATATTGGAAACTAAATGCTACAGGAGCTATTCTTCTTCTATCACTTAAATAATCTAAAGACCACATTTCAGGCCAGTAAGATATTTCTTCGCCTTCTTTATCAACAGTTATTGCAGATTGTACTATTTGTTTCCAACCATTAGATGGTAGAAAAGTTCTACTGTGAATATCATCATGTCTAAATCTAGTTCCTAAACAAATAGCTCTTGCACCTTCGAACATAGTAGGAACAATAACCGCATTCCAGTTATCTTCCATAGCTTGTCGAATATCTTTATTTTTAATATCATCAGCACTTTTTATTGCGTCATCAATTATGCAGAGATGAGATCTTTTTGAAGTAACAGCACCTTTTAATCCTGCACAACAAACACTAAACTCTTCTTCTCCAGTAGATTTAATTCCTGCAAATTTCCAATCTATACTCCAATATTCATTTGAATTTATTCCTTTAGCTATTTTTACTGTGGGAAAAATTTCTTTATAAACTTTACTTTCATCGATAATTCTTTTTATTGCTGCACTTTTTGGTCTAGCTACATCAACTGTATAAGAAATATATAAAATTTTTAAAGGCATTTTATTTAAAGCATGTATGCCAATAGCCCATGCCGTATATAAACCTAATACGGTAGATTTAGCAGATCCTCTAGGAGCCAGTATGTCAACATTAGGACCAGCAATACTCTTAAGACATTCACTATCATCTCCTGTACATAAAAACTTGTGCCACTCAAGGTGGTGTTTAGCAGGAGGTTTTCCCCCTACAACATCGCAAAAATATGCAAAATTTTTTCTAGCCTTTTCTACATCAACAGTTGAAGTTTTCTTGACTACTTGTTGTTTTGCAGCTGCTCTGGCTGTGCGTCTGTAAACGCTGTAAATACTTGTACCTGCCATAAATGTAGCTTAGCGTACTTTTGCTTAAGATTCTTCTTGTAATATTTTTGTCCAAACTCCCATTGATGCTTCCTGTAAAGGTCCTTCAATAGGATCATCTCTAAAAATGGATAACATCTCACGTAGTGCTCTATCTGCACCTGCGAGGATTAGACCCTGTTTATCTTGTAAAATCTTTTTATCTTCAATTTGTTTTATAGCTCCACGTAATTCTTTTTGTAGCATTGCTATTCTTGCTGCTCCCATATCTTGTTTAACAATGCCCATATCTATTGCATCACGTAGTTTATTTATATCTATTTGCATATTATCTATTTCTGTTTCTAAAACTATATTAAAATTACGTTTTTTAAATTCTTTTGTAGACCATTCATTACATTCCACTACCGTCCCTTGAAATCCTAAAAAACGGGAAAATAAATATATCTGTATTGGACTTGATGCTTTTTTACAAAATTCAAGAAAGGATTCACGATCTTTGTTTGATAAAGTGTGAATCCATTCCTTCATGTTCTGTATTGGCTCTGAGCCTGTTCGAAATCTCTATTCTCTTTATAGCGACGGAACATCTCTCTTTGCAAGTCTGTTGTTCTTTGTTCCTTACCAGTTTCTCTTGTCAATGCTCTGTCTTGCTCACCTGCAGTCTCTAATCCTCTTCTATATTGAAGACCAGTTTCTGCAACTTCTGCACGACGTTCTTGACCAGAGACTCTAGCACTTGCACGATTCTCCTCCGCTGTTTTAGCAAGAGTTAGACGATCTTCTGCAGCTGCTGCCTGACCACGACGTATGTCTTGTCCAGTAAAGAATTCTGCATTAGTTCTATCCAGTTGAGCACCTAATTCCATATTCAATCTTTGTTGCTTTCCACTTACCTCGTTTAAGGCAGACTGACTAGCCAAAGCTTGTGTTGGAACCTGCGTTGTTGGAGCAGGAGCTGGAGTTGGTGGTGGATATATTATCTGTGGTGGTGGTGGTGATCCTCCTCCTCCCATAATTTAATACCTCGTAGTAATTTAAGTTTAATTCAAATAAATTTTTATGCCTTAAATGAGGCATTTGCAAATCTTACATTTCTAGCAAGAGTTACCTGTGGTGCTCCAAATTCATTAGCAGCCTTTTGTTGTTCTGCTACAGCTTTTGCTCTTTCTGCTTCTGATAATGCAGCTATACCCTGTTGAGCCTGCTTAGCAGTCATAATATCTTGGATCTTAGTTGGTGTTGCTTCTAATGCAAATCTTCCTCTGATGTATCTATTCTGTGCATCTTCAGCAGCTTTATTAAGATACATTTGTCTCACAGGCTCTGTAAGAGCATAATTACCAAAAGCTTCTAGTCCAATTCTTCTAGCTTTCTTTATTTGAGCAGCATCTTCTTGTTGTCTAACAAGCTCCATACCTTTTAAATATTCTTGTATACCCTCAGTTGGTGATGGTACTTCTCCAAACTCATCAACAACTTGCTTTTCGATATTCGCCAATTGAGTTGGACTTAATTTTATATTTGAAAGATCTGTTTTATCAAATTCTTTTAAAGTGCCAAGTGGGTTATATACTTCTTTGCCAGTACCATCATCAACATACTGACCACCAAGTTTGTCGTAATCTGTAGTAAACCCAGACATAACGTCTTTTAAACCAGCAACAAATCTCGCAAAATTTTTAGGTCTATCTTTATCAACTAAAACATCCTTTCCGTCACGTTTTATTATCTCTTTACCTTCGGGAATATCAAATTGCAATGTTCCTAAACTACTTTTTAATGTTGCAGGAATATTTTTTTCACCACCATAAAGCTTTACAAGATCTTCATAAGTCTTTGGAACTTCAATACCTTTTAATTTTTTCTTCGACATCTGTTCTTGATACAAAGCTCCTAAATCAAGATTGCGATTACCTGTACCAGTATCTAAACCCTTACTGGTAAAAGAAGGATAAAATGATGTATCGTGTCCTGCCATTTTTAGTAGGTGTATCTAGCGGTAAGAGCAGATCCTGCTTGTTGAGCTGCAGTTGTACCCAAGTTAAGGGCAGCTCTTTGCATATTTTCAGTTAATCTAGCATTTGTGTCAATATTTTTCTTAATTCCTGCACTAGCCATATCTCTTGTGAAGTCATCTCTCTTAGCTTGCTCAGCAAACTTTCTTACTGTAGGTAGAACTAAGTTTGTTGCATCTCTTAAAGCTTCAGCATCCTTGATAGTTCTAAGTCTTCTACCTGCATCTAAACCAGCTGGGTTGATAACTTGTAAAGGATCACCGAATGGTGATATACCTCCGAACTGATCCATACCTAATGGTACTGGAGTTCCACCAGCTGTCATTGGTTCTCCTTTAGGGAAGTTATATCCAATTAAACCTGCAGGTCCTGCAATAGCTGGTCTTCCTGCAACCCTACCACCTGTGCCTTGAGGTACTCCAAGATTTCCTGATAATATCGATGCTCCACCAACACCTGCTCCAGCAACAGCTGGTAATTTCAATAAAGCCTGAGCTGGAAGACTACCTGCAGCTGCAGCTTTTAATAATGCCTGACCACCTAAACCTGTGATTCCACCAGGTAATACAGCTCCTAATAATTTACTTCCAGCAAAACGTCCTAAGCCTCCAGCACCTGATGCAGTTAGTGCTCCTGTTCCAGCTCCTAGTAGTGCAGATCCTAAATTACCTCCGCTACGTCTAAATCCTTGTATCCCTCCAACTAGTGCACCACCTGTTGCTAAAAGAGGTAATAATGCGACCATTTCTCCATTCAGTAATACTTGTTATAAATATTTTAGATTAAGTATTCTTTGCTCTAACTATCTTGTAGATCTTTTACGAAGTAAGCTACTTCTGCTAAATCATCCTTGACTAAATCCATATCTGTTAAATAACCAATATCATGCTTAAGATTTAAATCACAAGCAAAGAATGCCTGAGCTGCAGCTCCTGCTACTGGTCCTGCTATTTGTTGTAATAATCCAGGCTGTCCTGGAGTTCCAGGTATTGTGGTCATTGGGTTTGTTCTAGGTTGGAAGATGCCAAAACCTTCTGCTACCTCATCATATGAACCTCCAAATTGATCAGAAAATTTATCTGCCTTTGCTCCTACACTGCCTTCATCAAATTTAAAAGCATCAGGATTATCTTTAAAATAATCTGCCATATTACTTGCAAAACGACTTCTAAATGTATCGGCTTTTTCTTCCTTACTCTCTACCTTTTCAGCCTCAGTAGAATTCTTATTGTTTTGATTTTTATAATCAAAGAAATTAAGTTTATATTTATCACCAAATAAATCTGTCATGATTTTAAATCTTTTTTCAATATTATAAAATTACTAAGCACGGAAACCTGTACCGAAGATCATTCTTGCAATACCTTGAACTTCCTTGTTAGTTAGCTCCCCAGCTTCAGTCATTGTCTTTTCTGCTTCTGCTAATCTCAATATACTCTCAGCAGATTGTGGTTGATTTCTTGGAACTAAAGCAGCATTCTTTGCTTGTATCAATGCCATATCAAGTTGGAACTTCTGGTTCTGTAATTGCTGCTGTAGCAAGAACTGATCCATTCCCATATCTCCTGATGTACCTTTCTTTATTGGCTGAGTATGTTGTGATTGCTGATCAAACATCTTATCCACAGCTGAGGTAGTTCCACTAAGACCAGCTCCAACAACTGCTGTTTGTGCTGCTAAACCACCTATTTTTGGAGTAATACTTGCTGCTCCAGATCTTAAAAATGGATTTAATGCTGACGTGGCAACATTAGGAGCAAATGTCTTTGTACCTGCTTTTAAAAGTTCACGAGTAGCTAAATTTCCAGCTTGACCTGAAACATTCAATAAGTTTGCAAAATATTTTTGTAAAGCTGATCCTGCTGCTCTAGCTGCTGTTACTTTCATTCTAAATACTCACATCTTGGCTGGGGAATTTACCAGCTACGTTTGGATCTACTATAGCATTTCCACTCGCTGCAGGTTGTGATGCTTCTGCATTCTCAGTGTTGAATCCCACTGGTATATTTGATATCTGATCTAGATTTTGTCTAGTAACCATATCCTCTGGGAGAATCAATCCTTTATCTTCTGCACTGTCAGCTCCCCCTAGTTCCCTTGAATACTTCATTAGAAAATTATTCGCAAATTCGTTATTACCTGGCTCAAAATTACCTGTATTAACAAATCTCAAATCATTCAAGTTTTGCTGTGCAATAGGAGCTTCATTTTGAAATGTATATGAACTCTGATAAAAGTCACTTTGTAGTGGGTTCTCATCAAGAGTTCCTCTCCAAGGATCTTGCAAACCTCCTTGATTATTAGGTCCTGTTGTTTTATTAGATATCGGTTTTTGTTGCCGAACAGCTTTATCAGCAGGAGTCTTGTCTCTTTTATTAAGGTTTACAATTTGTACCATAATTAGGATTCAAAAAGAGCTTTCTCTAATTGTGCAACAAGTAAGTCGTCAACTTTGTTTCCAGTCTTAGCTGCTGCCTTTTTTAGTAGTGATACTACAAATTTCTTTAGAAGATCATCTAAGTCTTCAGGTATCTTGTCAACCGCTTTGTTTATGACATTAATTGCGATTGGTAGTAAAAATTTAGTCATGATTTTGTTGTTAATACTTTAAATTTAGCAAAGGTGAGATTAAAGGGAAGGTGTTATAAAAACATCTCCTGCAAAACGAGATTTATCTATTGAACCAAATCCCTCTTTACCTCTAATAGCTTTATTCATTTTTTGCCCAAAACTCATAGAACCTACATCACCTTCTCCTGATTGTAATTGCTGCATGGTCTCTGGGGTAACTGAGTAAGTTCTTGTAGTTACTTCATCAGGTTTTGTAGGATCTTCCATGAAACTAAAAGCAACTGCATCTCCTCCATTCAAAGTTCCTGGCATTAATGACATACCAACAGATTTTCCAAGTTCTTTAGATCCATCTTTTGCAGTTCTTTGCAAGCCACCAACTTGAATATCAGATCTTAGTGGAGAAGCCTTTATTCCTTTCATTTCTTCAACCATAGCTACAAAATCGTCTGCATTTTTAATTGTTGGATTAGTAAAAGTACTTGTAGCAGATGGATTTACTTTTACATCTTCAACTTCTTTAATAAATTCCTGAGATCTAGCACCAGTGTTATCTTCTCCTCCTTCTAACTGACTATGATCCCCAAAACGTCCCGATAAAAGACCTTTAAATCCCTCTAAAGCTTCAGGTGCACCACTTTGGCTCATTGCTTTTTCTAAATCAGGATCAACACTTAATAGTGCTCCAGAGGCCATAAATTCTCTTAATTTCTCTTTACCTCCCTTTTCACCACCTATTTCCTGCATTCCGTCCCCAGCTATAGTTTTTTCCAAGTTTCTGGTAAACATGTTGTCAGAACCGCCACTTTGTAGCATCTCTTTGGTAGTTAGAGGTACTGAACCTGCAACTGCTCTTACTCTGCTTTTGACATCACGGTCAACTGAAGTCATATCAGGATTACTAGACTGATTACCAGATATTTCTTCAGACATGGTGCTTGGCCCACTAGTAATTTCCATATCCTGTACCCCTTTTCTCTCCATTACAGACTCAGTTGTCTGGTTTTCGGACACCCTTTGTCCATAGTTACCACTTGTAGGGCGATAAGGGTCTTTTAGGTCTGCAGCATCATACAGTAATTGTCCATCAGGAGTTTTTCCTACTGGTTTAGGTTCACCATCACCAGATTGCGTATCTTTTCCCCTAAATTCAAACCTTGATCCCTGATTTGTATTGGTATAAGGTGATTTTGCCCCCGATAAGTCTGCTTGGATACCAGCCCCTATACCTCTTTGGAAGGTTCTGCCGATACCTTTTACCATTTCTCCAGCTTTATCTAAAATATTTGGACTTTTTGCGAAATTTCTAGTGAAAGAATACACTTCAGGAGCCATTCTTGCACGAGAAATAGCATCAGTAGGCATAGAGGTTCCAGTCATCCTGGAATATAGCTCGAAATCTCGTGGAGAAACAGGCATTTTTATAACTTTTATAGATCTATAGACATAATTTTAAGTTCTATACATTTCGCCCCCTATCGAGCCTTAAAAAGGGTGATTTTGGGGTAAAAAAATTGTGAGACATCAGGCGAAGCCGTGAAATGTTAAGCGTTTGAAACAAAAAAAAGAAATATATGCCAATTGTTACTGTATGTAACGGCTTTTTTAAAATTTGACAGGCGAATTATTACAAAAAATGTAACAAAAGCATCACAATTAGTTTTCCACAGGGGAATTATAACAAAATGTTAAGTTTTTCCTGGTTTTGTAACAATTTTGCCCAAAACTTGACAATTTCACCACTTTTTGCCTCGATATTGTGCAACTTTTTGTAACAGAAGACGGCCTGACGGCCTTAAAATATGTAACTTGTTAAAAACTTTTTAAAATTTTCCCTAACTTATTGAAATAATTCTTAACTTAATAAGCCTGCTTTTATGGTTGACTTATTGAACTAAATGGACTATATATTATATATACATTAAATTGTATTATTTACACCTTACTTATTAAAGGAGACTTCAAACAATGGCTAAACGTCCAACACCTACAAAACAACAAAGAGAATTAGCAATTAAAGAAATTACTAGGTTAATGAGAGAAATTGCCCTTAGTTCAGATAAACAACAAGAAAATGATTTAAGGCATGAATTAACACCTACAAGTTTTTTATTAACTATTAGAAGAATACAAATAATAAGAGATAATTTAGTAAAAGAATTTATAGACCAAAATAAGCCAATAGAAACAATAGAAAAAATTTACGATGTATTTCCGAACTTAGATAAAAATTTTTAAGTGTTAATTAAAGCTAGCTTAAAGCCGTATTAAATACGGTTTTATGATAGCCTTAAAACTATCAAATTAAATTAAACCTTACTTATTAAAGGAGACTTCAAACAATGTCTAACAAAACATTAGAAACAATCTTATTAAATGCAATTGATGATGAGATTTTAAACAATGAATACGATGGACTTTTAAGCCTACAAAATGCCCAGTCTTTTAACTATGTAGAAAAATTTGAATGGCTGCATAAAAGATTTAATTTAGAGTCAAGATACGGCCAAGATATGAGCCTTACTGAATGGTTCCAAGGTCTAGCCGTTGATGTTCCTTACTGGAATTCAGATATAGAGGCTTTAGGCTTAGATTCCTCTACTTATTGGGATGACCTAGCAACTACACTTATAAATTTAATATCTTATAAGCCTGTAGAAATTATTAATTAATTATTCAATTAAAGCTAACTTCTAGCCGTATTAATTACGGTTAGATGATAGCCTTAAAACTATCAAATCAAATTAACCCTTACTTATTAAAGGAGACTCAAACAATGGCTACTAAGCAACAAAACAAGAGATTAACTGAAGTATTAATCGATGCATCACTTGCAGATACCGAGGACAAAATGAATTTAATTTTAGTTGAAAATATGAATTTTTTCATGAATTTTTCTACTAATACAATTAAAAAGACTAAGCAAGATTTAATTAATAAAGCTATTGAAAATAATATGCATATAATGGCTAGTCGATTAGAGAAAATGTTTCCTTTTATAGATATGAAATAAATATTTGGCTTAGTTGGTTGACATATTGACCGATTAAGCCTATATTTCTATTATTAAATTTTTCTTATTAAAAAATTATGTCTATTCAAATCCCTAAAGACTTTAAAGAATTTAGTCTTAAATATAATTTAAATTCTCAAAATTTCTTGACTGAATCAAGTGCAAAGATTATTAAAAACTTAACTTATTCTGAAGTACCTACAAGTGTCTTATACATGTATAACGACTTTCAGGCATGCCCTTTTGCCGATACATGTAGGGATGTTTGCCTTATACAATCTGGGCGGGCTATCTTCAGTAAGGCTATTATGGATTGCCGTATAAGAAGGCATAAAGCCTTTATATATGATCGACCAATATTTATGAGATATTGCGTCAGTCAGGTTATAAGACACTATGCCAAAAATAGAGCATATTCAAAAACTAGTTTTCGTTTTAATGGTACATCCGACTGGCATATATTGAGAATGCCTATAACAATCACTAAGAGTGATTCTGAATACATCCTTAAGGCTTATAAGGTCTATATAGAGCCAGTCAAGTATACAAATATAATTGAATGTCTTAAGAATGCTTTAGACACTAAATTAAACCAGTCAGTAGGCCAAAAATTATACATGTATGACTATACAAAACGACCTATAACCGATAGCGACCTAAAGTTAGCAAAGAAGTTGAATTATCATTTAACGCTAAGTCATGGTTCTAAGGTAGATCTATTATCAATAGCTTTAAAATTAAACTTGAATTATGCCTGTAGTTTTTTATTAGGTAAGAATGAAGAATTGCCAAAAACTTTTGAATATCAAGGTAAGGTATTTGAAGTTTTGGATGGAGATAAGACAGACTTTAGAGTATTAGATAAATCAGATAAGACATATATTTTAGGATTGAAGCATAAACGCACTAAGAATCAAGACATTGAAAAGGTCAAAAAATTCTGTATAAACACTTCTATATAGCTCTATAATCCTCGCTAGGATGCATTACTTACTTTGCATCCTTGAGAGGCTTTACAGCTCTCTTATTGCCCTTTACATTACTTGCCATGCCCAGTATTGAATTCATTAATTTTTCCGATAATAAATCTATTGAATTAGATTTAAAAAATACTTCTAAGGATGATATTAAAAAAGCATTTAAAGAAGTTATGTCCACTAAGAAACAAACTAAGGAGACTAAATAGTTATGGCTACTTCAAAACGTAAACAATTAGAACATAGGATTACTGAAAAATT
>Ga0209348_1001767_pt1 | contig 10386 bp, 18 predicted proteins | sample ETNvirenome_2_30_FD_184065 | JGI IMG/M metagenome (GOLD analysis project Ga0209348, IMG submission 184065) | Marine viral communities from the Pacific Ocean - ETNP_2_30 (SPAdes) (version 2) | ecosystem: Environmental > Aquatic > Marine > Oceanic | place: Pacific Ocean | collected 2013-06-22 | reverse complement strand
CTCCAGGATCTCCTGGAAATGAAGCAATTCATCTTTAGTTTTCCCAAAAATATATTCAATGCGTTTTTGTGCCCTTGAGTCATCAAGTTTGATTGCTTCGGGGTCAATGTCGCCAATTATTATTTCCTTCAGAGGATCGAAAGTGTTGTGTACATTTATCATTTGCTGACCTTATGATACACTTTCGAATTGGATTTGTCTAGGAAAATCCAATCGTTCTGCTCGTTCAATAACTTACGTGGATCCCTATTGTTCTTTTTAAAATTATGTTTTGATTGCAAATTGACACCAGAGCAGAAATAAAAATTTATTTCTCCGTACCATCCGAATCTGTTTCCTGCTTTGCCGTATATTATTTCGTTGTATTCTTCTTTTTGCTGATCGTTCAAGCCACGCCACCATTCATCACTGATGGTTGGAAAATATTCAGCGTTGTAAAGATTTATCAATTGATCATTGATCACAATGTGTTCAATTTGGCAATATTTGTTTTCGTTTTCGATTGTGCCGTGCCACCTAAAAGATATTTTATTTTTTACAGACTCTTCATAGGAGTGTTCAAATTCAAACACATGTTTGTCGACAGTGTTCTCTTTGAAAATTTTTTCAACCACTAGTTTCCCATTAATTTCTAATCTAAGAGTTGTTGGCACGTCACCGGACAACACCTCAACAGGAATATGATGTAGAAAGGTCAGATACTTTTTCTTTTTAAACCTGAGTATCAATCGATTATCTTTGAAAAATATTTTGCTTTCTATTGTAAATTTTTTTAACAATGATTTCATCATATCATCCATTGAAGCCCTGTCAGTCCAGGTATCTATTACCAGGTTATCACAATCAAGACGATCGTATATTGAAAACTCATCGTCCAAGTGATGATTGACACTGAGCATGAAAATTGTATCTGCCTTTAGTTGATAGTCCTCGGCCTTTGCCTGATGGCATTGGGTATCCGTATCCACCAGAGTGGCAACCATATTGGCAATGTAAATATCTTCCTTAGACGGATCGATACATGTTAGCTTTCTAGGTTTGAACTTGTCGAACCAAGGTATCTTGTTTCCATACTCACACCCGATGTCTAGCACTTCCTTATCGTTGATTATGTCTTTGTTCAAGAAAAAACATTTCAGGAAGTATGTCTCCAGTTCGGCAGGAAACTCCCAATCGCTACTAGGTAATTGGAGATGATCTTTCCAGGACAATTCTTTATGGTCCACTTGTCCAAATTTAAGATGGCTCAAGTATTCAAACATCCTTTTGTCTATTTTTTGTAGCATTGTTTTGTGTTCCTTATTGTAATTAATTGACGCTGTTGGTAGACCTGACAGGATTCGAACCTGTGACCTTCTGTTCCGCAAACAGATGTTCTATCCAACTGAACTACAGGTCTATCAATGGCGGTCCCTAGGGGAGTCGAACCCCTCTTTCATGGATGAAAACCATGTGTCCTAACCGATAGACGAAGGGACCATATTTGGTGAGCCGGGTAGGGATCGAACCTACGACACACGCCTTAAAAGGGCGTTGTTCTACCTCTGAACTACCGGCCCTAATCTCGCCGTACCAAAAACACCAAGTACGCCAATATTACCAGAAAACTCATTGAGTAGTTTAGAATGAGATTCTGGTGCCGCTTCACGGATTCGAACCGCGGACCTACTGATTACAAATCAGTTGCTCTACCAGCTGAGCTAAAGCGGCATCACAGCTAATATAGTACACTATAAACCTGTTGTAGTCTACCTGTTAAACGCACACAGACGCCTGTACACGCATGGTAAACCATTTTACGGATCAAGTGTGTATGCCATTGTTTTACCAAGCAAATTCTGTTATGTTTTATGTGCATATCTGATATGCATAAATATAATACGTTCATCCTAATCGGGACGGAAGTAGGCATTGCCGAAGGAACGCACCTAACTAATGAAGGAGGGTGTTATGGGACGATTCGATCATTTACACAAAATATTTCGTGAGCAAAGACTGAAAGAAAGAGCAATCAACTCTTTACGAAGTTCGAGACCAGTAGTTGCCGTTAATGGTAATGGTACATCAGGATACAGGATTAAAGAAGGCGTCAACAAAGACAAAGTAGCCGGTCATGTATCTGTGATTCATCAGAACAGCAAAATATAATATCATCATATTACATGCACTATGGTGTACCTAAATACATGTATGGAATTTTTGAATAGCAAAAAATTTATCACAATATTGTTTGTGCTTTTGTTATGCACCGCTCTGAGTAGTTGTGCCAAAACAAAAATTGTAGAAACGCAAGGACCTAAACAACCAACAACCCTGGAAACCATAGGAAAGCTAGATGCTATCGCAACTGTTTTAGGTTGCATGTTTGATCCTACGCCATGTAGAGAAAAAGCAAAACAAAATGCCAACTAGGCCTTAAGCTGTCCACCAAGATCTAAACCTTGTAGCTCTTCTGGCTTGCCTTTGGGATACGTTGGCTCGATCTGAAATTCTTCACCTGTTTCTTCGTTTTTGCATCCGGCTAACAACCAATCATATTGGAAGTTCATGTCGTTTACGAATTCCCATAAGACATCATATGTCTTTCTGTCTGGATCCTGTTTCAACAACTCGGCTTTGCACTCTTCCATCGTGTCAAAAGTTTTTTCCATCTGGAAAGTCTTTTGTGTCTCAATAGGACTTTGACCTATGAGATACGCAAGGATCAATATTTTGTACATTAGTCCTTCAGTTGTTCACACTGCTCTGCACTGGGCTTACTGGCCAATGTTTTGTCATATATCCATACGTATGAATATGTGACCTGATCACCTTCAACTATACATTTTTTTCCAAACACAAGGTCAGGATTCTTTGGAAGTGAGCAGTTTGCTAACAACAAGAATGTTAATATTAAGAATAAGTTTTTCATATATGTGTATATATTATAACATACTATAATGATATGTAAACCTGGTAAATAAATGCAAAACAGGAGGATATTTTATGAATCCAGTTAATTGGGTAAAAAGCAGAATAGATGAAAGAACTTCATGGGACGGCGCCGTGCTGATAGCAGTGGGTGTTGTGATATTGATTGCTGGTCCTTTTGCCAAACTTGCGGCATGGGGTGCAATTGGTTATGGAGCATGGACTCTTTGGAAGAGGGAAAAGTAATGTTTAAAATTAAGATGCCAAAAATGCCTAAAATAAAAATGCCGGATGTGGTTGGCAATGCCAAGGACATGGGCAAAAAACTTAAAGGCGAAATTGGTAACAAAACAAAGGGTGCTGTCAAAGGCATCAAAGGACTGAATCCTTTTAAAAAATAATTTAATCCAGGAGGTTCGCTATGAAGAACTGGATAAAGAAACTCATAGCATCATACGACAAATTATTCTATGATGAGCCAAAAAAGAAAAAGCCCATAGTCTATCGAATCGGAAAAAAGCGTTACATAAGGAAAAAAGTGTACACGTGGGATAAGAAAAAATGAAATATATCTTGATACTATTTCTCTTTACTGGGTGTGCAAATCAAACATTTGTGATGCCAACAGCAACAACATCTCCAGAAGAAAGACATGTGTTGGTAGCTTATCCGGTTGTACCCGTAACCACAATGAGATTAGATAACAATCAATAGCACGGTAAGTAACACAAATGATATATCAAACCATTGGTTATAAAAAAGATAATTGCGACCCGACTAAAGAACACATACTTCAAGCAACCAGAAATGCTTTACGTGTTCCCATGACCCAGAGATTCCATTCTAGAATTTGGTTTCCTGAAAGACAGAATTTGGTATCGAAGTTTTGGGATTGGCTTAGAGAAGAAACATATTACAGCATGAGCCACGAACACATGAAGAATTGTGGGCACGTTGCAGTGTTTGGCTATATGCCTGCCCGAAAAGAAATAATGGACTTGAGAGATCAAATCGATAAGCCCTTTCCGAGAGATTATTTCATCGATGATGAAGGAAAGATTACTTGGTGGCAAAACAGTCATAATAGCCAACAGCCTCACGAACTTATCAGAGACTATTACATGCTCACAAGTACCAGTGCTTATGAGTATGGGAGGACGCTGAATAATCTTGGATACTTCACCGGGTTCGGCAGTTGCATCCAACAGCACAGTCAAAGTTTCTACGACACATTCAAGGATGCTTTCGATGGCGAGCCTTTTATACCGATTGTGATGGTACACTCTGGAACTAAAGCCGCGTTAATACAACATACAGAGACCAGGAACATCATAGACAACTTGGATCTGACAGGACCGTTGATTGAGTTGGAGAGGACGCCAATGAAACATCCTGTCCACGACGGGTATGGGAAGATATGGAAAAACGGTCCTTATTTCACAACAGATGACGACAATAAATTACAACCTATTACTTTCGAGCAGGCAAAAGAGATGGGTGTGTTAAGCAGTCCAACCAAATAGTTATTTGCTGTGCGGCGGCAACTTTTTCTCTACCCACCAGATGTGTTTCTGTGTGATTGGATCAAACTTACGTAACCTTAATTTGTTATTCTTTTTCTCACCTTTGGTTGGCTTCTTGGCATAGTAATAAAAACCATGATCCTTCATCTTGGAATCCTCAGGAACCAAGCGTACCTTAATATATGGTTTTTTAGATTTTGATTTTTCTTTTGCCATTAGTGCTATTTAACTCTATCCATTTTTTGTGAACATTGTCTGCTTCCGCATATGGAATATTGATGTCAAAGAAACCATTCAATTGGTCTAGTAATTTTTGATCAATGTTCTCCGTGTAATATTTGCCAAAATGTAATATGAAGGGACTTGGCAATAAAGATTTGATATTATCGTTTTGTGTATCTACTTCTTTTATCCATTGCTCCTTATTTTCGTGCATTCTATCTTGGTATAATTTATTTTTATTAGAAAATTTAAAATAGTGTTCATAACATTTTTCCCCGGGTGAACATACATATAAAAATTTTTTATTGTCAAAGTCTTTTATTGATCCTATATCGTTATACAGATCAATGAGGTGAACAAGATTCTCTCTCCATATGAATTCTATTTCTAACCAATTATCATTGTTTCTTTTTTCATTGTAGACAGTATTGAGAATGAATTCAAAATTTGTTGCGGAAGTTTTTGAAATTGGTTTTAGATCAAAACTTTTGTCCAGTAAGCAAAGCCATCGCACATGATTACCTGCGCCGCCGATAGGTGCAACCACTGTCCTCATGATTTGTCCAACCAAAGCCATAAATTGCCATCCATGGCGGCGTCACGGGGTTTATGTATCCACACCATGCGTTGCAGACCGGGAGTTTGTTGCAGGGTTTGTTTGAGTTGAGCCGGATCATAGTTCGGACTGTGATCTTTTATGCGAGCCTGGTTCATACCTATCAAGGCACGTCCTCCGGAGCTCAGTAGGCCTCTAGCTAAGGCAATATTTCTAGCAATGTTTTGTTGTTTGTCAAAGTGTATGGCGTTGAAAGAAAATAGCCGCGGCCATTTACCCCAGTTGTATCTGTACCATTCTTGAGTCAACTTCTCGTCACGATATGAATCGTTGTCAGGATCCACTCCCCATATGGAGGGGTAGAATCGTTTGAACCAGTTGTAGCCACAACCTATGTCTACGCACGGCAGGTCATTGATCTGAAGTGTGTCCAAGTGATAAAAAGCCAAACGTGTGGCATATCGGGTGAGTCCATACTGGCGCGGCGTGTTGTGTTCCGGATGTCCGAAATAGCGCCTGATGGAACCTTCGTCGTCCTGCCACACATCCACTTCGGCCTCCGAAGGTGGTTGCCATTCAGCGAGCCACTTTTGATACTCCGGCCCTGCACAGTAATGGGCAAGTGATGGATATTCGTCTATACGAACCATTTATTCTTTTGCGTTATCTTCGTCTCTGGATTTTACAATGCGATCTGCAAGACCATATGCAACAGCCTCGTCGGGAGTCATAAATTTATCTCTCTCCATGTCGGCTGTTAGGATATCAAATGTCTTACCTGTATTGTTCACATATATCTCGGTCAATTGTTTTTTCCAACGTAATAATTCATTTGCTCTGATCTCCACATCAGAAGCCTGTCCTGATGCACCTCCCAGTGGTTGATGTATCATGTGTCTCGAGTGTGGTAACATTAACCTTTTGCCTTTAGTGCCTGCACTGGCCAATAATGATCCCATTGAACATGCCTGTCCAACAACGACTGTCTGTATATCAGAACTTATATACTGCATTGTATCATATATCGCCATTCCAGCAGTGACCAATCCGCCTGGAGAATTAATATACAAGGTAATATCTTTCTTTGCATTCTGAGATTCTAAAAATAATAATTGTGCAGTTAGCACCGAGCTAACACGCTCGTCTATGGCACCATCTAACATTATAATACGATCTTTCAACAATCTAGAAAAGATGTCGTAGGATCTTTCGCCTTTGCTTGTTTGTTCTATTACTATAGGTGTAAGTGGCATGCCTAAAGTTTACTAAATTTTATTTTGTTTGTCAACCATCCTGTCATGGCTCCCAAGGCGATGCAGTTGAGATACAACACATGTATTACTGCATACAAGGTATATCTGGCCAGATTGTTCCACGTAAACAAGAACAATAACCACTTGTAATGAATCAGCTTGTGAATTACCAGCCATGTAAGAAATGCGATAGGCTCAATTAAACTTGGCCATAACAATAAACTATACAACGAGGCCACTGCGTTCTTTTGGTCCTTGTGTTTGCCATCCCAGTCAACTCTACCTTGCAATTTTTTTGCTGTCCATATTTTTGCTCTATCAAAAACATTTTTGAAAAGATCAAATCCTTTGTTGTTGTAGTGTTGAACCAACATGTTGTTCTCAAGTATGATTTTTACTCCGGCTGTGTGTATATTGTTTGCATATTCCTCCAGTTCCATTGTTCTGGTTTCTACCCAATAGCCTGTCTTGTGTAACAAGTTTTTTGTGATTACACAACAGTAACCTTGTAGTTGCTGTATGGTATCTTGTGGCTGTGCATACAGATGATGTGTTGAATACAGTTCTAACATGCCTTTGAATCCGGCAGTGTACAAGTCGCTTACTTCAGTCCCCATTGGGAAACAAAATATAGATGATTGATCTTTATGATACTTCTCCTCACAGTGCTTGACGAAATTGTTTGGTACCAGTATGTCGCTGTCGACAAACACTATCACATCGTGTGTAGCATGTTCGGCGCCGAGGTTTCGACTTCCGGCCGCGTATGATCTTTTAGTAGTTTGAACGACCTTGGCAGGAAGATCAGGAAGTTCACATTGATCTGCCACCACAATGATCTCATTGGCACCCAATTGTTGATGTAACCTGTTGAAACAGATTTCGATTTGGTCCGTCCACTTGTGCATGGGAATAACAAAAGTTATCATTTGGTTAGAACCTTTGCAAGTAATTTTGGAGTATAAAGCACGTCGGCTGTTTTTGCACATTCAAATGTGCAGAAACATTTCTTATCCTTGATAAATTTTCGCACACGGTCTGCTTCCGCCGTTCTCAGGATTTGCCTTATGTCCCAGTTGACATCATTTAGATTGCCGAGATAACTGCTTTGCTTAGGATGTATGGTATGCAACACTTCACAACTATGAACGTTGCCGTTCTGGTATACTGTGGCATATCTTTTTCCTGCGGTGCAGTTGTGCCGATGTGTGTTCTGTTCAGTGATACGCTGTATCTCATCGTACATGACATCTCTGACTTTGCCTACCATTTGTTCGTTCCATTTCTTTGGGCGTTGTCCTCGCACATAGTCCATGACCTCTGAGACCGCAGACACAGGTATATCTCCCGCCTGTGCCACTTTGGTCTTTCCTCGTGTGATCGTGACCGAGTGGTGGTTTGGATTGAGATACTTTACTTCTTCTCTGAAGATCTTGAAGTCATCGTAGTTCCAACGGCTGATGCAAGTGTTTATGTCTACATGGAGGTTGTGATAGCCATCACAGGTGCTCATCCTCCTTAAAATTTTGTAGGTGGATATGGCTTTCTGATAACTGCCCTTGATGCCACGGATGCGGTCATGTGTCTTCTCTGTGCCGTCCAGACTGACACATATGCGAAACTCTGTGTTTTGATTCAGCCGTAATATCTCTTTGACCTGCTGTACCACGTGTTTGGTTTGGAATCCATTGGTGATGATGCTACATCTGGGAGTGCCGCTGTGTGTACAAAGATTGGTCACAAACTGATCGAGGTCTTTGCGGAGCGTTGGTTCTCCCCCGGTTATGCTGATGTGCAACACGCCCTTGAGAGAAAGACCCAGCTGGGTCGCTTCCGTTAATGTTATCTGTTGTGGATCCTCCTGCATGGCGTCCCAGTAGAAACACATGTCACAACGCAGTTGACAGATGTTGTTTGCATACACTGTCACATAGGCAGGTGCACCGGTGATCGTGCTGGTGGCATATCTTGTGAGCAGGGACCTACCAGTCATTTTTCACTCCCTCCATTTCGTAAAGTGTGTCAGCAACATGTTTCCATGCAATGTGCTCGTCGGCGTGGATGTCGACTTCTCTCATGGTCCTGTCCAACTCCTGAGAGGCCCTTGCTATCAGTCTGGTGTCCACGAACACCCTCAGTCGATTGGGCACAAATTTGCTGAGAGCTTTCACGCCCAGCTTCTCGTTGTGCGTACCTGACTTCCAACCCTGTCCGGCGATCAACACCTTGGCTGGCCTGTCCTCAATTGTTTTCACTGTGCCGTAACGCTTCATGAACTCCTGCAGGTCTGTCATTTGCTCCAGATGTGCGAGAGTGTCGGCGGCATGGTACCTCACCGGATGCCAACTGTTGCAATGGATCTTGTCGGTGGTAGGATGTTTCAATATCCTCTCCACTATGACCTCTGGAAGGTTCCACCATCCGTCCATGCATATCATGACATCAAAGTGCATATCGCTTGTCCTCTGGCAATCTCTTTGTGGGTCCTTGCATGACCTTGTCCAGCAGTTTGTGTATGCCGGCCCCGGCATGTGTGTTGGTCCACTGCTTCCACAGTCGCTTCTGCCATTGTCTTAGATCTTGGTTGTGCTGTTCCAGGCCCAGGTGCTGTTCTATGTGCCCGAGGCTCTCGGACAGCAGATCAAAATTCCACAGGTGATGACAGGGCACCACGACGTCCGCGTTCGCGACCTTGAGTCCGGTTATCAGGAAGCCTATCCTGTGGAACACTGTGTCCTTCCACAGTGCCTGATGCAGGCTCCAGCGCCATTCGTCCTGAGTCTCAGTGCTGATCAGTATGTCAAAATGCTCCGCATGGGAATTGCCGTGATGTAGCGAGATCGTGGCATTGTCGCCCGACTCGGTGACTCTAGGATGTTTGTTCTCCCAGTCCAGCCATAGCTGACCCTTGGGTCCGGGCACTCGATTGACCACTTCGTCGTAGCACAGCAACGGCCATTTGTGTTCGCGGTCCTGTCCCACGCATTCCTTCAGCCAGTCGATGTGGTCGTGCAGGTTGAGGCACCTGGCCAGAAAGTTGCCGCCCGATCCCGGCATGAAACCCAACCGTACCTGCATGTTATCGTCCCACCGCCCGTGCATACTCCCAGAGATATCTGGGCAAGTGCAGGCAGTTTATCGTTGAGGGGGTCTGGTCCGACACCACAGCTGATCGTTCTCTGATCTCCATGCCGGATCGATGCATGTTGATCAACAGGGCCGTGTTCCACATGTGGGTGTGCAGGTCCTCTGATGGCCATGACACCGTTTCCAGCATCTCCACCGGGTAGTATCGATGGGTGTGGCTCCAGTCGCGGATGTGGCTGTGCATGATGCGTTGCGTGATGGAACCCAGTGTGTTGGTGATCAGCTGTCGCACCCGCGGCCTGTCCTGGCGGCTGTGGAGTAATCTGCGACTTTTAATGATCACGTGTGAATCCTGTAATATGCTGTTATAACAATCGTCCATGTCAGTGATGTCCTGTGAGCAGTCCTCGTCCAGTTCCGTGATCACCCGTATGCGAGTATCGGTCATGAAGTGCTCCATGCCCAGCCTACTGCCCGTGCCACGCTCCGGCCATGGGTGTCGTCGTTGCACACGCACATGATCCACTCCCTCCAGCTTCTCGGGTGGTATGTGACGATAGTGTTCCACCACACAGATGCGATGCGGCACTCCGCAGTGATCCGTTATCCAGGACAGTGTTCTGTCCAGTGAATCGGGGTTGTACACAGGTATGATGATGCCCAGCATTGTGCCAATATTTACGCCGGTCTCGACGGGGGTGCAAAATTACAACACACCGGCCATGATGATCAGGATCAGCCATGTGATGTACCAGGCACGTGCGGATCGCCACATGTGTCGCCAGGTGATGCCCTCACGCCAACTGCTCACGGTGCCACACACCACGCCCACGCC
>Ga0209348_1001764_pt1 | contig 10395 bp, 21 predicted proteins | sample ETNvirenome_2_30_FD_184065 | JGI IMG/M metagenome (GOLD analysis project Ga0209348, IMG submission 184065) | Marine viral communities from the Pacific Ocean - ETNP_2_30 (SPAdes) (version 2) | ecosystem: Environmental > Aquatic > Marine > Oceanic | place: Pacific Ocean | collected 2013-06-22 | reverse complement strand
TAGCATTTGATCTTTTTGTATCTTTTTTAATTCTGGATATTGATCAATAAATGCCTGTACTGCTTCAGTTGTAGGTGATGTTGCAGAAGTCTCTTCTTCAGATTTATAAAGATCTTTTATTTTTTCTTTAGCAGATGTAGGTAATTCGTAATCACCTTCAAATTCTTTACCATATCCTTGTAAAGAAACATTATTTCCAGTCAATCCAGACAAGGGATTTCCACCTCGTTTATCAGCATCTAATAGTTGCCCAGTAAAAATATCAGCCATTCCTGCAAGGCCACGTGCAAGATTTTTAGGTCTATCTTTACCTACTAGTAAACCTCTTTCATCTATTTCAAAGTCACTTACAGCTGGCTGACCTATTTTTAATTGCTGTACCCCAAGAGGTGTTGGTATTGGAATACCAAAATTAAATAAAAAATTATCAGTTTTTTCTTGCAATGGGATTACTGGTTTTAAACCTTTAGTACCAGAAATAATCCTTTTACTTACTAAATCGTCAACAGCTGCCTCTAAAGGTATATTTTCTTTTTCAGCATAATCAGATATAAATTCAAATGTTTCATCAACATCTTTATTCATTCCAATTTTTCTTAAATCTTTACCTTTGAGGGTATGTTTTGACATTTTTAATAAGTGTATTGTTGTCTTAGAGCATCTCCTGCTTGTTGTGCAGCTGTAGTTCCCATTTGTAAACCAGCTTGCTGCATATTTTGTGTTAACGCTGCATTAGTTGCAATATTCTGAGCAATTCCTCTTGCAGCTATGCTTCTTGCGAAATCATCTTTCTTAGCCATTTCAGAAAATTTACGTACTGTTGGGAGAACAATGTTTTGAGCATCTCTTAGGGCTTCAGCATCTTTTATTGTTCTTAGTCTTCTACCTGCATCTAAACCTACTGGACTTAATACATCAAGAGGATATCCTGCTGGTCCTACATTTCCAAATGTACCAGTTCCCATAGGTAATGGACTTCCTCCCACACCCTCTCCTCTTACTGAACCATAACCTAATAATCCTGCACCTCCACCAACTAATCCTCCCGCTGCTCCCATAGCGGATCTACCTGCTCTTCCAGCTTGAGGTCCAAGAGTTCCAGCACTTAGTCCACCTAATGCTGCACCAGCTGCTAATGGTATACCTGCTGTGGCAAGACCTTGTAAAGCTTGGGCTCCTGCAGTTCCAGCTAAACCTCTTTTTGCTGCCTCTGCAAAAATTGCTTTATTTGCTGCAGTAACTCCTTTACCTGCTAAACCACCCATACCTAATGTACCAAGTCCTCCAAGGGCTCCACCTGTGACTGCTGCTCCAATATCACCTCTCATTAATCCTGGAGCCGCTCCAGCCGTTATACCAGCTGCTCTAAGAAGTAAAGGTAATTTAACTGCTCCTACTTTTGTCAATGCTGGTAGAAACATTCCTGCCAAAGGGACTGCCATCTGCTCTTTCTAAAGTCTTGTTAGCAATATTCTAAATTAACTATTTTTTGCTTTTAACTCTTCTTTTGCTTCTCTCATATACTTATGCAAAACATCCATATCTAACATCAAAACACCATCTTCTTCTACAACAGCCTCTGGAATAATCTTTTGTACTTGCTGTGCAGAAAAACCTGCTCTTAACTTACAATCTGGATCAAATTCTTTTTTGTACCTAAATTGAATGGGCTCAAGTTGTTTTAACTTTTCAAGAGCACTCATCATGTAAATCTTCCAACAATTGCATTAGTTAGCCCTCCAGCAAGTGGTCCTGCTATTCCTGTTGCAACAGTTCCAGCTAACCTGCCAAGAAAACTAGGTTGTGGATCTTTTCCTTGTATGACTGTTCTACCTTCTCTTGGTTTAGAATATTTAAAAAGACCATCGGCAACTTCTGCTCCATAACCACCAGTTCCTTGTCCAAATAAAATACCTTGCCCTCCCATAGCCATATCTCTAGATTCTCTTAAAAAATCTAAATACTTATCTTCATCACTCTTATCTTTCTCTTGTTCTAAATAAGATCTTGAACCTTCCCTAAAGTCATCTAATATTCCTGATTTTTTCTCTTCAGAATCTTGAACAAAAGGGACATTAAAACTTCCAAAATCTTTATTTGAAGAACCTCCTAGGCTCTGCTGTTCTTTATAAAAAGGAGTAACAAAATCTAAATCCCCAGCCATTCTAGATCTAGATCTAAGCAAATCGTAAAAATCCATAATTATAAACGTGTACCTGTACCAAATATCATTCGACCTGTACCTAATACTTCTCTGTTTGTTATCTCACCAGCCTCTGTATATAAACGCTCCGCCTCAGCTCTATCTCTTAAAATATCAGATCTCATTTGGTATCCTTGACCAGTACCATATCCACCGGTTCCTCTTCCTTTGTAGTAGGCGGCATCAACATCAGCATCTGCTCTGTATGTTGCAAGATCAACATCTAACTGTTTGCCTGGAATTCTAGCTTCTTCTCTTGCATAAGTTAAGGCTAACTCGTGATCAAATTTCTGCTGAGCTAACTGCTGCTGCATCAGAAAATTATCCATTTCTTTATTCCCTGTAAAACCTTTAGGTATTGGTTGAGAATGTTCTGATTGTTGATCCATTATCGCAGCTGCACCTACACCTGCAGCAAATAAACCTGCTTGTCCAAGTAATTTACCTGCTTTAGGAACAAAAGACTGTGGTGAACTTCTTAGGAAATAAGGCGTATCTTTTGCGGCTGCCCCAACCAAATCTTTTGCAAATTTTCTTTTCCCATATTCCAAGCCACTTTGTGCTGCTTTTTGTCCTAGTGTTCCAGCTAATCCTAAAGCATCATCAAGATAAGGAGCCATCTTCTGTCCAGCGAGCTGTAACACTTTTTTTACTGTTGGTCCTACTGCCATTAGACTTCCACCGAATTACTTGGGAATTTCCCTGCTACGTTTCCATCTACTATAGCATTTCCACTTGCTGCATCTGATTGAGTTAGCTGAGCTAAATTCCTTGGATCTACTTTTTGATCAGGTGGTATTATTCTGTCTTGAGTATATTTTTGTACAAAGATATTTGCAAATTCATTATTACCTTCTTGAAAACTATTACCAAAATTACCAGTTCTGGATATTAAGAAGTTACGAGCATTCTCTGCTGCTGGATCTTCAAACATCTGACGACCAAAGTTTTCGAATTTAGGGTTCTCATCTAAATACTTTGCATACATAGGATTAGGTTTTCTTAAATCCCCCAGTCCAACTCTATTCGGTCCTAAAAGACCTTCTTCAGGATTCTTGCCCTCATAAGCAATTTTGTCCTTAGTATTTAATTTTTGATTTAAGTTGGTTATCTGAACCATTTTAAGATTCGAATAAAGCTTTTTCTAATTGAGCAACTAATAAGTCATCCACTTTGTTACCACTTTTAGCTGCTGCTTTTTTTAAAATAGAAACTACAAATTTTTTTAGAAGAATATCTAAATCTTCTGGAATTTTATCAACTGCTTTGTTAATTACATTGATTGCAATCGGAAGTAAAATCTTAGTCATAATTTTTGTTTTATTACTTTAAATTTAGCATTAGAAATCAAAAGTCTTTTTCGTAAAAGCCGTTAGAAATCCACCGGCTCCAGGTGTCTGCTCTCTGTCATCTGTAAGGTGTTCTGGTAACATTTCTTGAAACATTTCTGCTTGTCTTGGGCTTGCTTTTGTTATGTATGTTTTAGAGGGTTCATTTTGAAATATTTGATAAATATCTCCTCCTTCTGTTATCCCTACCTCACTTCTCCCTGCTCTTGTAGTTTTGTAGGAGAAAGAAGGTTTATTCATCATTTCATCAGGATCTTGTAAATCTTTTTTAGCCTCTGATACAAGATTATCAAGAAAATCGTCGCTTTTATCAGATACTGAGGGGGTTTTTACATTTTTTTGTTTATTTTGCTCAGATAATTCAATTTGTTTAGAAGATGGACTTTTTTCAGCTATTCTTTCTTGAGCTGCAATCTTTCTCATTTCTTTTCTGTTACTTAATTCATCTAAATCTGCAGTTGATGTAGTACTAATACCTTGTCTTTCTTTTATATTTTTTTGAGTTGGTACATTTGAATGGCTTTCTCCAGGCTCCATATCAGGGTGGCCTAATAATGGTGATGCAGGTCCTATTGGTTTGTCTTCTCCAATGATTGAAGCTAATGGAAATGAAGTACCTATCATTTCTTCAGTATTATCACCTTCATCTATTGCCCTTAGTAGTATTTTGCTTGCCGGATCGTCTTTTAAACCCTCACGACTTATAAATTTATTCAATTGTTCCTTACTTACAGCAGAACCTATGGATTCGATTGAATCAACTGAAACTGCTGGAACAGAATCTTGACTTTCACTTAATATTTCTGACTGAATAGGTCTTTCAGTATTAGCAATTTGAGATCCTTGCTCAATACTTCTATCAACCATCTCTTCTCCAGTTTGATTTTCTACTACAGGTTGCCCATAACTGTCCGCTGTAGTTGGTTCTTGGGTACCTCCAGTCTTAGCACCTAGAAAAGCCATGGCATTTTCATGCTGCTGAGCTAATTTTGCCATTTCATTGTTATGTCTTAGCGTTTCAGTAGCTTGTTTCGCTAATTCTCCCCTCTCTATTGCAGTTAACTCAGGAGTCTCATCACTTATTTCAGGAGTTGCTGCATCAGCAGTCTCTTTATCTATTTCATTACGTAATGCTTCTGCTTTTTGCTCTTCATTAGCCATAGCTATTGCTGCTACAGGTGCTCCTACCGCCAAAACAGCACCTTTACCAATATTTTTTACTAAATTTCCAGTTTTTTGTAATAAATTTGGCTGTCGTCCAAAGTTTTTTGTAAATTCATACACTTCAGGAGCCATTTTCATACGAGACATAGCATCTGAAGGCATAGCAGCACCAGTAACTCGTGAATATAGCTCAAAATCTCGTGGCGAAACAGGCATTATGAAAAATCATGACATTTATAGCTTTAATTTTAAGTTCTATACATTCTCCCCCTACAACGCCTTTAAAAACCTCATTTTTGGGAAAAAAAATCTTGAGGTGTCTGGCCCGGCCTTAACAAAACGTTGCGTTGTAACAAAAAAAGAAACATTATTACAGTATGTTACATATATTTGACACCGCCCGGTTAAGTTTTGTGGAGAAATATTGCAGAATGTAGTACTGTCTTAGAGACAGTACTGCCAAATTTGAATAAATTGGACAAATTTTGTAAAGTTTTACAACTTAATTTAATATTTACTTAACATTCTCAATAAGTTTGTAAACTTTCTCCAAAAATAAGCCAAATTGTTACTAAATATAAAGTTTTTCCCGGTTTTGTTAATAATATTTGACAAATAGTACAAATTATTGTACTTTTTACCCTCTTTTTATCCCTTTTTAGGGCATTTTTATCAGTAATGAAGGCGGGGCCGCGATAGGTTGAGTATTGTGGATAACTTTGTGGATACAACATATTAATAATTTTGCTAACGCTTAATAAGTTTGCTAATATGTTTCTATAGAGTTAATTAACTCTTATTCACTCTCATTTATTAGGAGATTTTAAAGATGACTAAAAAGTCAGAATTTAATTTAAACGGTTACATATTAGGAGAATTCGATTCTCCGATCGATGGCAAGCCGTGCGTAGCAATTGCGACTGGTTTTAAAGATAATTCCGCGAATACAAAAACTGGTAGTCTTATTCAAACTTTCTTTATCCGTAGAGATATAGAACCACATACAGCGTTTAAAAATGGAGAGGGATTTTCTGTGTGTGGAGATTGCCCACACGCTAAATACAATAACCCTAAGGAAAACGGTTTTGATCCTTGTTATGTTTTCGTGGGTAGAAGCGTACTCTCTGTATATCGTGCATATCGCAAAGGGAGATACCAACATTTAAACGGAGATTATTCAAAATTTATTGGACGCGGTACGCGTTTAGGTAGCTTTGGAGATCCGTCAATAGTGCCTCAAGATATTATTTTAAATATGGTTAAATATTCAGAATTTCATACTGGTTATACGCATCAATGGCGAAAACCATTTGCACAATTTTTAAAAGGTTTATGTATGGCAAGTGCTGACGGTATGAGAGACTATATCGAATCTACTGCTAATGGCTGGGTACCTTTTCACGTTAGAAAGTCAAGTGATCCAAAGCCTAAAGACGCGGTGATGTGTCCAAGTTCTAAGGAAGCTAACCGCGTAAGTTCATGTGAAGCATGTAAGCTCTGTGACGGTAGTAAGTTACCAGTATCAATAATTGCTCATTAAATACCTTTTAATCCTTGCTTATAGCCCTATTTAATAGGGTTATATGAAAGGCTTATAAACCTTTTAATTATCCTTTTATTTTTTATTTATTATGAAAAAACTTTTATCAAAAGATGAGAACCAAATCAGATACCTATTAGAAAATGGATTAACTGAAGTTACTTATTTTAAAACTAAGAATGATAAACCTTTTACGCATACATATGCGTCTTATTGGCATCCTTATGAGTTAAGACATTACTTCAGAGATTATGCCGCATATAGTCCCTTAAGCTACGTAAGACTAGGTAAAAAGCTTGCAGATATGGGATTAATTACAAATGCTTTTCCTAGACCAACTAAAGAAGAATTAAATTTAATTTTAGATGCAATCGCTGAAAATATATCTATGAATTTAAAACTATTCTTTGATAATCCAAAGCTAGATAATAAAACTTTAAAGCAAATTTATGGAGATAGAAAAGCTTTAAGGAAAGCTATGCAAAACTGGATATAAATTTCAAAATTTAACCCTAAAATTAAAATTATTTTATTTATTATTATGCCTTTTCAAAATGATCCCTATCATTCAAAAGCCTATAAACATTTAGAGAGTTTAGAGGCTATTTATTCAGATTTATGCTACATGAGCGGAATACTATCTTTTAAAGATAATGTTTTCTTACCTAGTGGAGATATAGACATAGATAAATCAATTTTAAAAGTTACTAAACAGATTGAAGATCATATTAAATTTATGAAATCAGAAGCTAAACTTTAAATCTTTTTTAATCCTTGCTTATAGCCATCTTTAAAGGTGGTTATATGAAAGGCTTAACCCTTTCAATTTGTACACTTTATTAGTCAATTTATTATGACTTTTGATGAAAAATTTTACGTCATTAGTTCAACTTCTTATATAAAAAATGTGCCTCAAACTTTATGCACAGAATTTTTAAAGGAATTGAAAAATGCTGATGACACTTTAAAACCTCACATTAGTGATTTAGAAACAAATTTAATTTCTTATGGTTTTCCTGCAATTAAATGCACTATACCGACTTGCTTTATTGAAATTGTTTACAAGCATGATGGAGACACTTATTTAATTACTAGGCAGGTGTTCTTATATGAAGAGGACTACCCCACACTAAAAGACCTTGAAGCCTATAAAGAGAAGGTTTCATATGGGTTTGCTAGTCAAGTGACTCAAGAAACTAAAGACATCCTTGAAGCCTTTCACAATGGGTATGGGTGCGAATGTTTAAGCAGTGGAGACTATTAAACAATGACTAACAAAAAAGCAAACAAGATAAGGCTTAAAGTTACCGCAGGGTGGGAGGATCTAAATTCTTTCTACTCCACACTTGAAAGTTTTGCTCAGTTTAAAAGTTTTGCTATTACCCACAACAAGACTAAGCAAAGATTGGACACCCCATTATTTGATGGGTGGTATGAGCTAACAAAACTTGAGGATAGGAAAAGCTAAAGCCTAACCCCCAAAATAAAATTTTAAATCAGAAATTCACAAATTATTCTGATAGACCCCCCTGCCAAATTTTCCTGGCTGGGGTGGGCTAAAAAAATTTTTTAATTAAAGTAATTTTTTAGTTAAAAACCTTGACAGGTAAACCGATCTGGTATAGGGTTAATTTCAAAGTTACACCACTTTATTTTCAATCACTTTATTAGGAGATTACACACACCATGGAACGAGGAAAATTTTATTTACCATGTGGTAATAAATTTGATGCCGAACCCCCCTCATTTGAGGGATGGCATGACCCCAAAGTCAGATGGAACGGACACGCTACCCCTGCCTTCAATAAGGCGGTATGGGATAAGATTTGTGCCTACTACAAAGACCCCAATACTAATAGTCAAGAATCCATAGATGATCTAAAAGAATATATGGATGAGAAAACATCAAAGCTTACTAAAGGTGTATCTGTTGAAGGTACGCTCTACGATTTTGGAAGCTTTTGTTTAGCTTGGGGGTGTGAAGCTGATGACTAAAGAAATCGCAGAATACATTAACACTCTTTTAGCTGATAGAGAAAGATTATTGTATGAAAGAACTGAAGGTTCAGAAGATTGGGATACTTTAGAACAAGAAACAAAATCTGAACTAGCAAACATTTATAAAGCTCAGAAAGCTATGGACTACATCATTGAGGAGGCAAAGTAATGTTTTACGATTACAAAATGAGTCACACATTTGTAGGTAGATTCAAAGGAGATTTCTTTGAGCAACAAGACAAAGCTAGAAAAGATTTCTCTAACAAATGGTACAACCTTAGAAGTAATACCAGTTTGGATCGCCACCATAGAGATCAATGGAACAAAACATTTGATGCTATGGATGAACTAGCCAAGGCTGATCAATTAGAAAATCAATCAAACAATTTAATTATCGGAGAAATTTAATGGGATTATTAGTAGATCTTTACAGAGATGTAGATGGTGTTGATTGCACCAACAGAGGTGTATCCTCTAGAAATATTAAAGGCTTTTGTGTCACTAACATTGAAGGACCTTTTGAACCTTGCTCAGAATACCCTGCTGCAAAGCTAGTCAAAAATGAATACACACATGGAAACACTGCCACAATAGTTCCCGAAGAGGTAGAAGATGAATGGACTATGTTCGGTGGTAATTATGCTGCTAGTAGTGACAGTAGATTTTCAAGAGCTGTTGGAGAAATCTTTGGAACATTTAGTTTTCATGGTGCTATTCCAATTCACGATAGAGTGGAGGCAAACTAATGGAAGATTTAATTAACGAACAAATCTTAGAAAATATCTATGAAGGATATGAGATTTACAAAGTCACTCTTGATGTACTTGTTGAAGATCTAAATGGAAGAGTACAAAACGTACCCGACTATGAAGATGAAGTAATCAAGTATGCAATCAGAGAGAGATCTTGTTTTGCAGATCAAGATTTAAAATTAGTTAGACATAATGATATGTCTTTCTTTCCTACCTTAGAAGATGCTAAACAAGCATTAGATGAGATCGTACAAAAAAGATTTGAGGAGCAAGCACAATGACAATGAAAGTATTAGTTGCCTGTGAATATAGTGGCATTGTTAGAGAAGCATTTGCTGCTAGAGGTCATGACTCATGGTCATGTGATCTATTACCTACAGATCAACCAAGTAAAAAACATATCCAAGGAGATGTTCTTGAGATCATTAATGATGGATGGGATTTAATTATTGCTCATCCTCCATGTACTCATTTATCAGTTAGTGGAGCAGCTAGATGGGCTGAGAAAGTAGCTGACGGTAGACAGCCAGCTGCTATTAAATTTGTTGAAGCTATCTGGGATGCAAAGAACTGTCCAAAAATTTGTATTGAAAATCCTGTTGGAGCATTATCTAGTAGATCAAAATTAGGTAAGGCATCGCAATACGTTCAACCATTTGAATTCGGGCATCCAGAACAGAAGAAGACAGGCTTTTGGTTGAAGGGATTACCCAAACTAAAAGGAACTAAATACATCGATGTCTCAGGGCTGCCTGATAAGGAAAGACAGAGACTTCATTGGTTACCTCCATCAGAAGATAGATGGAAGATCAGAAGCACCACATTCAAAGGCATTGCAGAAGCGATGGCTGATCAGTGGGGATAGACAATGTGACCTGATCAAGTCCTTAAACTGATCAAACAAATAATTCCTTTCAACCTTTAGGTTTGTGGCATACCCTTGTGCCAGCCTGGAATCTGGCGGAATTTTAAATTGCACACTCTATTACTTAAAAATCATGCACGATTATTTAAAAGAAATCTATTTTGATTTCTGTCTTAAAAATGATATGCCAAAACACAATGATGCATATCTATCAGCTGAAGATTATCTTGCTGGTAATTTTCAATTACTTATTTCTCAAATCTTTTGGTTTAAAAATTATGTAAGACTATGGGAAGCAACAAACGGTGGGGAGGATCTATAAATGTATATTGAAAACACACATAAACAAGCAGAATTTAGGGGCGATCCTGATGGACATAAGCTTCTTGAATTGATTGATTTGATGGGATTTGACTATGACAGATTCTCATCATCAGGACAACAAACTTATGATCAAATTTGTACAATTCTCGCCACAGTAAAGGAGGTTAAAGATGAATCTAACTAAAGAAGAAGCTAGATGG
>Ga0209348_1001763_pt1 | contig 10399 bp, 13 predicted proteins | sample ETNvirenome_2_30_FD_184065 | JGI IMG/M metagenome (GOLD analysis project Ga0209348, IMG submission 184065) | Marine viral communities from the Pacific Ocean - ETNP_2_30 (SPAdes) (version 2) | ecosystem: Environmental > Aquatic > Marine > Oceanic | place: Pacific Ocean | collected 2013-06-22 | reverse complement strand
TTTCTTCTTTTTGTTCCCTGCGTTTTTCGCTATCGGGTTTGAAGTATCGGCGACGGCGTTGTTCTTCAATAATACCCTCTGCCTTGACAAGCTTTCTAAAGCGACGAATCATTCGCTCGGGATCATTATGGTTATCCTCGGCTCGAACCGTAACACAAGGGCTTAAAACTTTGTTTTTTCTTTTTCTCATTATATTTTACTTTCTTGTTGCAGATGCAACATTTGACCAGCTTCCAAAGCCGGGGATATTCGTTATGTCAACGCCTGGGTCATTCGGGGCAACCCCAGAGAGAGCACCCTGTCCGTTCCCCTCTACGATGGGACGTGTTCCCTCAAAAAGCTCAGGGTTCGAAAATTTATCTTTAACGTCCTGATATGAATTAGCTGCTATAGCATCAAGCATATGTTTCTTAGTCTCTGCTATTTTCTTAGACGGGTTAAGTCTGTTCATAGTTTGGGTTTTTGCCTCTTGCATAAGTGAGCCAGCACCCAAGCCCTGGACAACTTCCGATACAATTCCTGACAAAACGCCCTCTTCAAGAATAACTTCCTTGACGCATTCTTTAATAATATTTTTGAGTTCCGATTTTTTCATCTCTTATCCTTTCCTTTTATACTTGATACCAAGCAGAGATTGAGGAGGTTGAATAGTATACAAAATTAAGGGATGTTTTTGAGCCAGGCATGAACATATCAAATGCGCCGATAAGATTTCCTGCCAGCATAATAGGAACACTATTCCCTGCACCCATATTACCCTCTATAACAAGAGTAAGTTTTTGTCCGCTTGTGGTTCCATTAGGGAGATTTAAGGTGTGAACATCTTGTCCAATGCCGGGGTCTATCCCCGTTATGGAATCCGCATCCAAAAACATCAAACTTGAACCAATAGATAAAGTACTGCTTGTCCCGCTACCCAGATCTTGGGTGGTTGGGGTAGTGATATTAGTAATCGCCTTTATGGCACCTTCCACTTCTAGAGGGTGGGAAGGCGTACTAGTCCAAACCCCTACATACCCATTTGTTCCCTCAAGGGTGATCCGAGCTTTGTGTCCGTTATTGGTAGAGGCATTAGCTAGCTGGAGTGGTCTGTTTGAGTGTCCTGATAAAGGATGGAACGCATCAAGGTGAAGAGCATTGGCTAGCGACCCGGTGAATGTAGTATCCGCATCGCCCTCCATCGCAATAGAAGCTAGCCGCTGGTTTCTTCCTGAAGTGTCGGCAGCACCATCTTGATAAAAGTCTATGAAGGGATTATTATTTTCGCCACCCGAATTATCGTTACCAGAATCAGCAATAAGTTTTATGCCAACTTCTTTTTGGCTTTTCAAAATAATGACAGCATCCTTTTGTTGCCCTGAAACAGAATCAAAAGGATCTACAATATGCAATACGCTTTGTGCTGAGTTGGTGCCAATACCGATGCGTTGGTTTTGACCATCGATATGAAACATGTGAGTGTTCTGATTACTCTCTACCCGAAAATCTTTGTCTGCACTTGATTCGTTAAAAACAGCAGAACCATCAAAATTCACATCGCCATTAACATCCAGTGTTCCTGTGACGTGAATTAAATCATCAGAAGTGTTGCCAAGCTTTATCTCGCCATCGCCGAGAGCTTTAAAATAAAAATTTCCTGAACTATCTTTTGCTCCGTAACCAGCCACGGGCTAATCTCCCAGAATATCGTTTAGTGCTCTGTTAATTCGGTCTGCCTTGGTTAGGTGAGTTTTTACTTCTTGCCCTTCAGCAACTAAGAAAGCCCCTGTTGTACTTGGTTCAGATACCAAATCAAAACAGAGTAATTGAAAATCGTCTTCAACCATTGTCACTCCGCCTTGTTGGCGAGTGGACCCAAGTCCACGACTAGATATACCAAGCTGAACTCCACCCTCTACGAGTTGGCGGGCGATCTGTCCTGCTGGAGTGTTCAGAATTTTCATTTTACCCATCACGTCGTCACCCTTCCACCAAACCTCAGTGATAACGTGACTAGCATTTTTAAGTTCTACTACTGATGAATCTGGGTGATCGAGTTCGCCGATGGCTCTGCCCTCTCTAACAAGTTTTGTATAGTTTTTCATCTCTCGTTCAAGTATAGGACGAGGATAAACACGACCATTGCCGTTCTTTGCATCAGCGGCTTGAATCTTTCCGGCAACAATAAGATGTGTTCCGTTGCGATTACCTTCACGCTCCTCTTCGGTGAGAAGGTCGTCGCTGTAATCCAAATTCATAAATTCTTGAAGCACATATTTCTTAGTCATTTTAATCTCCTTTAAATGCGGGCGCTACCCGCACGGTACAGCTACCACGACAGCATCTGGCTACGGGTCTTAGTCTCCACTTTTGCGTCCACATCCCCTTTAATTCGGTGTTCATATTGAAAGCCTCCATCTGATATGAGCATACATAACGCATATGATGTAGCCGATGAAAGCGATCCTAATAATAAAGCATTCACCAAACTGACACTAAAAGTAAATAGTTCGGTGTAGGGATTAAGCATCATTAAGAAAACACCAACCCAGAAGCCAATACACATTGGACAATGAAAGAAGTGGTGCTTTGGGCGGATAGAGTCAAAAATTTTAGCAAATGCTAATATTTGTGTGATCCCATAAGAACACAACACAAAATAGATTAACGACATTAGTAGTAGTAGCCGTATCCCGCAAATGTGTAGGTTGGGTCTGCTGCGTTTGCTCGACCTTCTGGTGTATCTTGGTAAGGAGGAATCTCCCCATACGCTGTCGAATCCTTTGCGTTTGGATCCGTAAATCTATCTTCAATATTTTCATCATATTCGTGAGCCACCTTCTCGGAATTCTGTATCCTCTTCAGATACTCACTGATGCGAAAGAGGACCGCCTGTAATGTATCCACATCGCCTTCTGCTGGATAAGCAGTCTCTACCATCCCAAAAACAGCACCCCCACGAGGGGCAGCGGCATCAGTTACTCCACCCTTAAAAAGATCATACATTAAATCTTTTTGATAATCGTAAACATCTTTTTCAACATTTGGTTTAGGCATCGTAACAATCTTGTTTTCTTTTGGACTAATAAGTATGTCCAAATACTCGTGATCATTTATTAGAAGATTGCCGTCAAGAGTTTTCTTGATCTGAAGGACTATAGAAGCCTGGACTGGTTTTGACTCTTCCTTGACGGCGTCGCCGATTTTAATCGTTATTGGCATCGTCTTCGTATTCTCTTACTAGTTTTTGGAGTTTCAAGATTTTTAATATCTGTTGTTCCCCTAGATTTGCTACATTAAACTCAGAAAGTTGTTGTAGGACCTGTTTAGTATTTTCGATCATTTCATCATCTTCTTTTACTTCGTCAAGATCCAATGAACTTTGGACACTCTCTTGTATTCTTTTAAGTTCAGTTCCCGCAAAAAGTTTAAAGTCTGCTTCGTTCTCATTAAATGAGATAATATAACGATTGAGCAAGTCCTTTTGTTCTGGTAATAAATCAGTATATTCCTCGTTAAATCGATCTGTAAATGATTTAACAACGAGATTATCTACTGGTTGCAAATCTTCTTTTGCAGACGGCGACGAGGTAAGAGTTTCAATAACTTTTTGTTCCATCAAAACTCTGTTTTTAACTGGGATCTTATCGCCAAAAATTTGAGCAACGGTTGCATACGATTTGTAATTAGGGACAAAATTATTAAATACATCTTTTCCAAGGTCGGTGTGAACCTTTTTAATTACGGCTGATTGCTCTTTGAAAATATCTTGCTGGTCAAGTTGATCATATTCTTTCTTCGCACGAAAAACCATCTTTTCGGCTGTGTATTGGTCGAGGCTAGATTTGTCGGTTAAAGCATTAAAGCACCCCAACTCACTGAACAATACCATACCACTGCGGAAATGTTCCTTAAGGATAGTCTTAATTGTTTGGGTGCGAGCCTTATCTTTTTCTACTACTGCCTTCGTCAACTCTCTAACAAGAGCCTCGTATAAGAAAGCTGTATTTCTTTTTTTATTATGCTTGACCTTCATCTTTATTTTCCAATTGTTGTATTAACTGCTTAATATCATATTGAGTTTCAAATATTAAATCTTCTTCTGTTGTTTGTCCCTCGCTATGAATTCCATTAGCTAAAGAACTCATTTCACCATACCCTTTATATAGTGCCCGACGAGACGAACCTGCCCCTTCTCTGTTATAAGCACCATTCATACTACGACGGCGGGCACCCTGTTTCCATTTTGGACTTTTTACTCTCATATAACCATTGTCGTCTCTTTGTCCAGGAGATGCATCCGGTTCTGCAAGAAGTGGATCGTCATCGGCTGCGGCATCGCCGGCTTCGGGTTCAGCAGCAGCATCGCCACCAGTGTCGCCTCCAAGATCACCAAGTGGGTCGTCGCCACCAAGATCTCCACCTTCCCCGCCTTCAGGTGCGGTACCGGCTTGCTCTATTGCTGCTGTTGATAGGGCGTCTGTATATTGTTCAACTTGAATTCTGTCCATCTCTTCTTCAGATATCTTAAAGATGTTTCTATACACCCACTGTTTTGAGAAATACCCGTCAGTTGCAGAACCAGCAACATCAAACTTAGTTCGCATATGTTCAAGTTCTTGCAGTTCAGCGATCTTGGATGGGTTGTTCAGAGTCAATTTAAAAGACAACAGATCGTTATTTCTATAACCCAACGTGTAAAGATGAATGATACAAATTTTTTCTAATTCTGCAACAATGACTCTCTGAAGTCTTTGAATAGTTCTGGCAAAGCGTATGTCCTTCTGAGATAATGTTGTCTTATCTTCTTGGGCATCGGATTGTGCAAGATAAGCCTTTGGCACTTTAAGCGCTGAGAAAAGTTTATCACGCAAATAATTTACGTCATCAATATCACCAGTAAACTGTCCACCGGCCAGGGTTTCAATTCTTGTATTACTTGCAGCACCTCGAATTGGGATATAAAAATCCTCATCTACACTCATAGCATTGTAGCGTAAATCAACTCGTCCCGAATCTTCATCTACAATCTGATTTCGTTTCATTTGAGTCTTTACTTGCTCAATGTATTGTTCTACATCTTCTGCTGCCATATTACCAACATCAATATAAAACACTCGACGCTCAGGAGAGCGAACGATGCGGTAAGCCATCATTGCATCTTCGAGCAATGTAAGCTGACGCCATATTCGTCGTGATGGCTCTAGAACCGAAGTTCCATAGGGCACATATTTATCATTGCCCAAAACACGGAAATGAGATACTTGCCAGTTTTCGAAAGTTACCCCTGTTTGTCCCTCGGCGTTTTGCCAGAAAAATTGAATATAATTTGGATTTGTAGGGTCAGTTCCCTCTATTCTTTCAATCTCACGAACTGGGAGTGGTATAACGTTTGTAACACCCAGCTTATCATCGATATCTAAATACAAATAATAGTCGCCGTACTTACAAGTGCTACGAGCCCAACCAAACAAGTTCGCCTCAGAGTTTAAAACATTATATAAAAGTGTTTGTAATATATCTTTTATTTCTCTATTTTGACAATCAATGTTGATCAGAGGGTTAAAAGCCGTGGAAGTAGTAATCTCGTCAGCGTAAATATCCAACGCTGATGCAATCTCTGGCATATATTCCATCTGTTCAAAGTCTGTATAACGCATCTGTTTGTTGCGCTGATACAAAACCTTATTAGTTAAACCGCTAAATGGGTTATGATACTCTTTTTTCTTAAACTCTTTACCAGTACTGCTTGTAAAGGTGTACTTTGTAATGTCTCTTCTATTAGATCTGATAACAGCAGGGCGATCGTAATCAACCATCGGACCACTAAAAAGGCGTGTCAGTCTTTTAAATAGCGGAGATTGAACATTCCTTGGGTTATTTGAGTTATTATTATTGTTATCTGCCATTTTTATCCTTTAATGATCCAATTTAGGTCGTGAGTTTTTCCGTCTGTGCCTTTAAAAGTTGTTGGATTACCTTTAAAACCGTGCTGTCCTTGTATCTTAGTGTTAAGTTTAGTAGACGATACGGATATACTCGTTAATAGTGCCTTCTTGTAATCTGCCTCCCGTTGATTCGCAGTCAGGGCTGTCCCTCTTACCCAGCAACCGATACAAGCGGCAATCACTAGGTCGTCGTTGTAACTCCTCATAGCTTGCGGTCTTCCATTGTGCCATACAAATGTTTTGATTTCATTAGCAAGACGAATAGAATTAATAGTAATTAGTTTATTTCTCACGAATTCCTCAAACTTCGCAATAACAAGTGGGCGAGTTTTCATAGACATAGTAAAACCTGCAACGCCTCCAAGCGCCTGAGCAGACACTTCATCTACATACTCGTGAGTTGATTTTATACTATAATATAAATTTTTATAGTCTAAATCTTGCATTCGAGTCAGAACACCAATACCTAACGAATTGTTTTCTATGATTAATAAAGCATCATTATACTCTGATGCCATAGAATATAATTGAGGTGCAAACATATCTGGTGCTATTTTGCCCTGATACTCTGCTACTTGTTCCATTGTTTGAGTATCAAAAATATGAGCCACACTAAAATCCGAACCATCTCCCCTAGCAACGTCTGCAACTAGAATGTATTCATTCTGTGGTTCTGGTTCCTTCCATATCCAATAGTTTCTATCAAATCCTGTCTTGTGTTTTGGTTCAATGACTTTTTCTAGAATTAATTTTAAGTCGTCCCCGTGGATTACTGTATCACCAGAAGCATTGAAATTACACTCAAGCTCCTGTGCGATTTCACGCCGAGACATATTTCTTGTTTCTTTTTCAAACCAAGATTGGTCACGTTCGGGGTGAACATTCCAGGGTAGTCGGATAGTATGAAAATCGTTCTTATTTTCTTCTGCCTCGGTGTATGTTTTGTGGAACCAGTTCCCAACACCGTTTGGTGTTGATAAAGCAATACATCGACCACCAGTTGACAGAGTAGGATAAAGACCTGCCCATAGCTCATCAATACCCTCAACAAACGCAGCTTCATCAATAACAAGAAGAGACAGTGCCTCTGAACGACCAGCATCGCCAGAAGTTGAAGATGCTTTTACCTGAGATCCGTTGGATAACTCAAACGAGTTCCTGTTGTCAATAGATATATCAGAAATTTTTAACCAAGGGGGCAAGTTTTTATGTATGGCTTTAATCTTTTTAACAAGGTTAGCTGCCGTGCCAAGCTTAGTCGCCACTACCAAAACATTTTTGTCTTTATGGAAAAGCATCATCCAAGCAACATAAGCTGCCACTGTAGTCGAAATCCCTAGCTGTCGAGCTTTCAAGATAACGCTAAATCGATTGTCCTTGAAATCTTTTAATGCTTCCTCTTGGAAGTCATATAGGTCGAAGGGAATTGAACCTCTCATAGGGTGAGAGATTTTAGCATACTTTTTACAAAAGAAGGCCGGGTCTTTGCCACAGCGGACAATCTCCGCCATCATCTCCTTCTTATTAAGAGACATTTATCCCTCTGGAGTTTCTGGATTCTTAGGTGCTTTATCGTTAGATGGTCGCTTATCAGAAGCCTTGTCCAGATAATCTAAAAATCTTTTGTGGTAATCTTTGTTGCGGCGGTCGATCGATCTTTGAGATCCCATGCGAATTGACTCGACCCCATCAAATCCACCAACTGCATATTGTTTGTGAGCCTGTACCCAAGTGTGTACTCGTGAGGTTGTTTGCACCATTATCTCAGCGTCAGAGTCCTCTGTTAAAGTAACACTGTCCTTAGTAATGTTTTTATATTCTTTTTTAAGGAATTTTACGATGTCAGCAAATTTAGCATTGATCTCGTTTTCAAACTGGTTGCGAGGGTGAAGTTCATCAAGTCGCATCTCACTCTGATAAGTTACAATCATTTTTGGACCAGCAAATCGAACCTTAAAACCATCGATAAGGCGACTGTCAATAATTGGATCGCCCTCTTCACGCTTGAGTCCAATCTTCAAAGCATCGCCGTTTTCATCTAAAGCGCCATCATATGCATTTGCAGCAGCTTGGTTCAAACCTTTAATTACGTCTAGGACAGTAGCCATTATTTTCTTCTCCTTAAGGCATATTCAATATGCTCGTCTGTAGGTCGTTCGCCGTTATTCCATGCTTCCTCTCGTCCTATAACAAAATCTAGATAGCAGTCGTGACAGCATTTAAACCTATTCATATATAGGTCGTCTCTTCTGGAAAATGAATATGTTTTACAGACAGGACAAGTACGATCCTGTTTTTGCTTGGATCGTCGTTTAGTGATCTTAATATCACCAACAACAAACTCTTCCTTTGTGGAAGAGAGGTTATCATTTTTCTTGGTTAACCTTTTAAGTTGTTTTAAATAATCTTTTTCTTTGTCTTCTTGCCATTGATTACGAAAATCTTGAACTGTATCTTTGCCGTATTTTTCGGTGATCGCTTTCTCAACAGCGGCTAAATAGTTTGGGTCTTTTTTAGTCTTCATTGTGTTGGTTGTACCGCCTTCACAATAGCGATAGAAGTTCCCACCCCAATAACAATACCAGATAAAAGACCAAGAGCACCCTTATTTCTTTTAAACCAGGTGTTGTCTTTCTTAATTGCCTCGTGGAGGTTGTTAATGTATGATTTGTACTGACCCTGTAGTTCCGTGCAAACTTTTTTATCCACAGCACACTCTGCAACTTTTGCATTAATATCTATTTTTTCTTGTAAGAGTTTGCGAAAATCTTCTTCGCTCAGCAAAATACCAACATAAGTGTCGGTCCCCTCATCAACTGCTGCCGGGCGAGGTTTGAATTCAGTGACCTCGCCAGCAGTGGCAGTTAAGGAGAATGACAGTAGTACAAATAATAATCTCATATTACTTCTTTAAAAACTTCTTCAAGCCTTCAATTCTTTTAGCTGGTCTTTTAAGCCCACTCACCAAAGTGTAAGTTACAAGCTTGTCTTTTTTGTCGTCCTCATAAATGCCACGATGAACCATAGCACCACCAGTCAAAGCAGCCAAAGTATCAAAGCCAAACTCAATGTTGTCCATCAAGCCGACAGTCTCTTCAAAAATTTCTTCACTACCAACAACAATACAAGCAGCACCTGTAGCCGTTGTCAAGTCAAAACCTTCGGCGAGGAGAGTCTTCTCTAGGTTCTTTTTAAGAGCACTTGAGACAGCGGTTTCGTTCTCAAGGTTCTTGACGCTGGTTACACCCATAATCATACAGCCTGGTTGCTTCATGATACTGTCGTAGTCTGTAGCATCAAAGGTTGTATACTCTGAGTCTTGATTTGCCAGGACGTTGAAGACGTGGAACAAGCCAGCGACGGTATTGTTGATCGTGGTCCAGAACTTCTTGACTGTGAGTTTTGGATATAGTTTTTTAATCTTCTCGTTGTCCACCATAATGAGTGGAGCGATCTTTCCTTTTTCTGCGAGCCCGCAAAGTTGGGTGATGCGAGCGTGGGCGTTCTTAGCTACCTTGGGAGAAGCTGATTCGCCAGCAGTTGGAAGAGAGGCAATTACACCAACACGCTCATCAACGTTCTCAACACCGATATAGGTGAAGTACTTCTTTGCTACCTTAATAAGGGTGTTGACTGTGCCACCACCTGAACCGCCAGATACACCGAGACAGATCAAGATGCGATCAACGTTGTTTCCGAATACTTCACGGAATTTATTAAACACTTCTTGCTCTTTGCGTTCGATGGCTGCTTCCGCTTTGGCTTGATCCTTACCAGCACCCTGGTCGCCATGCTCATCAACTAAAAACTTTTGTTCTTCTGGAATATCTAAGCCATTAAGATCGGATCTAGCTGTATTAACAGCCAGCATCTTGGTGTAGCCCATATCGTAAAACGCTTTAGCAATGCGTCCGCCGCCTTGTCCAGCACCAACAATAGCATAAGTCAGAGCACCGCCTGATTTATCTTCAACTGTTTCCTGTTCCTCATTAAGGTCAGGATCATAATCTTCAATGTCTAGCGTAGGGATATCTACCATTTTACTAGTCTCCTTATAAATCTAATTCTTCGTGCAATCTAATTAGAGCCTTCAATCTTTCTTCACGATCTTCTATTTTTTTTGTTTCTTTAAGTTTTTGATCGTATATCTTTTTAATTGCCCCAATTTTGTCTTTTTCTAGTGTAGCACGAATTTCGTTTTCTTTTATAGCAGAATTTATTTTTCCTTGAACATTTTCCAAAAACTCAGTTTTGTCTTTCGTTGGACGGATAATATTATAAATAAACCAGATTAAGCCAAGAGCCATGGCTAATAGAAGCACAAGTGACCAAACACTGCTCTTTACCTTATACCAAAGTCTTTTCACTTACCATGCCTCCAAGTTGAAGCAATGTCAGCAGCGCCTTGCAGTCCAATATATGCCAATGAAACAGCAACCCAGTCGCTACTAGTTAAAGAACCGACTGCTAAA
>Ga0209348_1001762_pt1 | contig 10400 bp, 12 predicted proteins | sample ETNvirenome_2_30_FD_184065 | JGI IMG/M metagenome (GOLD analysis project Ga0209348, IMG submission 184065) | Marine viral communities from the Pacific Ocean - ETNP_2_30 (SPAdes) (version 2) | ecosystem: Environmental > Aquatic > Marine > Oceanic | place: Pacific Ocean | collected 2013-06-22 | reverse complement strand
TTCATGGTATTCAGTTATAATATTTACACCTACCTTACGATTGAAATAAGGTGCCTTTGAATGATCAGGAATACGAAAATCAAAACCACATTGTTTTGCAATACCAACCAATGCGGCATACTGAAACATCTGGTTTCCCATACGTCCATTCTTACCAAGATTATTCATCCCGATTGTCATAATACAATACCCTCGTTTTGTTTCTTCAATCTATCATCTATTATATCACCAATATCCAAAGAATAAAAGGCATGCCATCCTCTTGTGTTACCTGTATACCAATGATTACAGTCACCACGATGCATCTTTACAGTCTCCCAATACTCTCTTGATTGTAACTGATAATGATTTAAAAGCAACTCAGGATCTTCACGATTTGTTTTATAAGAAAGATTAATTGACTCACCTTCATTGATTGCATCGTGCACCATAAATGCTTTGATACCATAGTCTGTATTCACAATACATTTTGGTGCATTTAAATTCTGCCACTCTGGTTCGTTCTGTCCGTTGACTGCTGCGTGACTGAAAATTGTGCAGAAAACTTTTGCATCATACTCTGCTCTTGATGTAAAATTATTTACAATACCACCCTTGGGGTGTTTAATAAAATCACTTGAATTAAACCACACCCAGTTTGTAATTACTCTTCCATAGTTTTCATACTTTTGTAAAACCTTTTTTAAGTCCATCTCTTTTGGACTGTATAAAAATTCATCTACATCTATCTGTGCGATCCACTTTGATTCCTTTGCAATCGGTAGTAAGTATTTGTTTGTAATATCAACTTGTCTTCCAATGTATCTTTCAGAGATGTCACTCTTAAACAATGTGACATAACCTGAATCAATATATGGTTGTAGTATTGGTAGATAATCATCGTCACTAAAATCATCAACCAAATATACATGATCTGCTCCGTGTAATTTGTAGTGTTCAATCCATTCTTTGAGACTCCAACTTTCATTCTTGAACATTGAAGCTACTGAAAAATAATATTTACAAGTCATATTTTTTCTTACAGAAATCAAATTCTTCCTGTACCTCTTCTGGTGTCACTTCTGCCATCAAAGTATTGTCATCTCTGACACGATTACAAACCAAAGTATCCTGATAAAATATAGGCATACCATATTCTAACATTGTATGATAATAAAAATCAACATCTAATAACATTCGAAGGTCTGCATCATATCTAACCTTCACTTCATTCTTGATTGTGGTAACTGAAACACCACCTATAAAATTATGTTCTGCCTCAGTGATTATCTTATCATCCCATCTTGGATACATTGGATTGAAGAATGTATGTCCATCATCACGAGTATGAACTGCACCACAAACTAACCAACTTGCATCAGAGTTTGACAATGCGTTATACATTTTCTCAACTGCTTCGGTGTCATAAAAGAAGTCATCTTGTTGAAAGATTTTAATTATCTCACCACTACAATTATCAATCGCATTGTTTGTATTGATAGAAGGATTCCCTCTACCATTTTCATTGCGAAAGTATTTGATATCTAAGTTGTATACATTTTCTTCACAGAAGTCTTTGATGACATCTATTTTACTATGATCAGATACTACTACCTCTAAGTCCTTCAATGTTTGATTTGCAATCGTGCGAAACATATCATCAAGAACTTCGACACCTCTACCATAATATTCAAATGTAGGACAAGCAATTGATACCTTCATAAAACTGTCCAACCCTTACAATATAAATCCTTAGTGTCGTGACCAAGTGTCTCTCCAAACCATTTCTTAGGTGCAATTACCTTACCACGATTTGCCAACCAAGCACCCCACCAAGAGAACGTAGAATTTGCAATAATAAAATCATCACACATTGACATCAAACATAAGTCATAGAATTGGTCGCCACCTTCTGCAACAGCAAAACGGTCATCTGCAAATAGTTCTTGTTCTTTACACCACTCAGTATCATCAGAGAATATAATTACTTCTCTATCAGAATCAAATAAATCTAATGCTGACTTATAATAATCCAAACTTAAAGGAGGATGATGTGCATTGTTCCAAATAAAATCTCCTCTACGTATATGAAGTGCGATAGGATTTGTAAACTGTTTGATTAAATCATCACACTCATTCTTTATCTCATCTTTAAATGTAAAGTCCTTTCTAATTTGCTTTTCAATATGTTTAAAATATTTTTCTGTTTGAAAGAATCCATACAGAGAACAATTTTCTGTTTTGTCTATCTTAAATAAGTCTTTGTTAAAAGAAAATCCATTCTCCTGTACATAATTTTCTGTACGAAGAGTTCCTAACAAAGATGCACTTGTTAATTTAAATGCATCAAAAAGTAAAATTGTATAACGATTACCAATACCATCATCGAATACTTGACGATGATTCGGAATCATAAAAGGAACATCTAATTTAGATGCTACACCCTTAGTTGCAGCGTACTGGAACATTTGATTTCCTAACTGCCCTAATTTTCCAAGGTGATTAAATGCTACTGTCATAATTTTTTAGATACGATTGCTTCTCCATGTAGTCCATTTCTCATAACATTAATGAAATATCCATTCTTATCAATCCACTCTCTACAAGCTTGTCTTTCGTGGAAATCATAATCAGGTTCGTGTCCATGCCAATCATCAAATCTCATGTAGATTGAATCCCATTCACACTTATCAACAAAATTCAATGCTGATACTGTTGGTTCATATATGTCCACATCAATATGGACTGCACTTATTTTCTTTATACCATATGCTGATGGATCATCAAGTTCGTGTATGTCTTTAACTACAAGTGTAATGTTAGGAAACTGTGAACAATCTTCTAAAACTTGATCATAGGTTTGTTTATATTCTGAACCTCCAAGTCTGAATGCTCCTTGATGCCAACCTGCATAGTCTGGTGTCTGTTGTTTAGTCTGTTCAAGTCCTTGAAAATGATCAAAACCATAGATTGTTTTATCTGGATTGATAAATGCAATGTCACGAATTGTGCCAGCACAAGCAACTCCAAATTCTAATACATCACCTCTTGTATTATCCTTATCAAAAGCATGTATGTATGCTGCCCACTCAATATGTGTCATTGGGTGAGTAGGTGCAGATAATGGAAATATATTATCTGAATCAGACCACGATGGTGGATTGTATTCATTCTTCGCACCATTGTTTAAAAGATAATGATTCTTTTTATGATACGTAGATAAAACTTTCATCACTTCAATATTATCTACCATCGCATCTTCTGTCATATTACCAAAGATAGAACGATAATAAGGTGTTGAATGATCTATGTCAAATTTCATAAGTACTCCTAACTAAAAATTTCAACGCCACTAGGCAAATTACCGTGATACCCAAATGGTATTATACCACGATTAATATTCAATGGACTCTCGTGTGAGAAATCCTTTGCAACTTCTACGGGTGCAAACTTACAACCTTGTTCTTCAAAGATGTGACGATTATGAACACAGATGTTTCCATCTTCATTCCAATTTACACCACCAAACATTTTGTAGAAATCATTCATTGCAACTACATCAAAGGGAACATCAACCTTAGTTGGAACCTCAGTTAATTTTTTACTTCTCAAAGAAAACCCACCATTACCAACAGCAATGTGTTCACCAAATGGTGTTACAAATCCCTGCTCTCGCCACGGCCAAGGTGCACCAATATAATCATAATCATAGAAGTCATCTCTCCAAGCATCAGGATTTAGAATAAATCCATCGTGTTGTATTGTAAGGACAAAATCAGTAACAACGTGCTCATGTAAATGATAGATCATGTAGCGAGCATAATCTTTCATATTATTGATAGGTATACTAGGTTCTTCACAAACTATACCATCTTCTAATAAGTCTTTACCTCTTTCATCAATCACATTCTTTGATGTTATGAATCTCACAGCACCAAATTCAGCAGACTCTAAACAAGTATACAATGCTCTGATTGTATCTTCAAGACCGTTGTCAAGTATTTTTTCTTTTTCACCATCTTGAAAATCTTGTGTTGCAGTTTTTGCTTTATCAAAAGAAGTGTAAATCGCAAATAGTGTAACTCTTTTTAAATCTAACATTAGACTCCTACATAACGTGCTCTGTATCTTTCTTGTGCAGAAGAAGTGATGTCAGTCATATAATAAACTGCAATACTCTTTCTCATTTTACCTCTGGGTGGATTGATTGGTTCTGGAAAACCGTGCCAAGAATTTTGTGTTGTATCAAATAAAATTGCCTTGTTAAAAATAGGTTCAATCTCTTTGACTTTATTCAAAGGTTTTTTATTCTTCTCATCGTGTGACCAGAATTGTAAACTACCACCCCACTCAGGATTGTAGTCTTCTTCAAGATAAATGATTAGATTTAATTTTCTTTGAAGATTCATCTTTGGATGTATTGAGTAATCTAAATGCATCGCAAGACTACCACCCTTTCCACTCATATGCCAACCACCACCGTGTAATCCAATGTCAGGATATAATGGTGTGATACCTGTGATATCAGATAACTTATCAATAAATTTATCTGACAATAAATTAGAGAATGTACTGTAAGTTAGTGGTGGAAATCTATCCCATCGATTACAAGTTCTTTTCTCACCAATCCAACCTTTGTAATGTATGATTTCCTCAGTTGGATTATCAAAATCAATAAATTGATTGCTTAATTTTTTAGCATCATTGACATCTAAAAAATCATCAAGAACCCAATGATCAAAAGGTTGATTATAATATGTAATATCTTTTGTATTGAATCTCATACTACTTCTGGTTTATCATCATAAAAAGAATGTTGTTTGCGATATTCTTTATACTCCTCCTTACAATCAACTCCATTCATTATAGCACCTTTTTGGTCGATGTACAACCAATCATCTACTATGTTATCATCTCCTCTCCAATATCCTGTTGACCTCTTATAATCATTCCAATATTTTGGTGCGATAATATTCTTTGCTTTTGTATTTGTCCATGCTGGCCAGAATGCAAATGTAGATGATGTGATTATTGAGTGTACTGCATTATGTAGTATGGAATAATCAATGCCTATCGGACCTCCTTTGTACTCATAAAATCCAGAACCTTGAAGATGTGCGAGTGGGTCTTGTTCTTGCATTGCAGATGCACCAATAATCGGTGCCCAAGGAATAAATTTCTTTGCATTCTCTGGGTCATCTGTAATCACACCGAACTTCATATTCGGATTGATTTCTAACATTCGATCTGCTGCCATTCGATAATATTCTGGTGGACAGAAAGCAGATGTAATTAAATATTCACCACCTCTAAATTGTATGACACAGAAATCATCTTTACTATAATCTGTGACAGTGATACTTGGTTTCAACCACTCTGTAATATCTGATTTGCGGTCATTTATATATCTAAGTCTTTGAAATGTTCCGTCTATCTTTGTATTATCAGGAACTGTATTATAAAGAAGGTCATCATATATCATTGCATCTTCATTTTCTAGTGCATGAAGACCTAATGGATACTCATCAACTCTTTCTCTTCCATAATATTCAATACCATCAGGTAATACATCAGGTTCCTGTCCTTCGGTAGATGTCACGCCACCTGTAACCTCATCACCAAAATCAATATTAGGTAGAAATTGACAACCTTTAAATGTCTTTAATCCGACTGATGGTATCTTACTACTTCCCTGTCCACTATTCGAAGTGTCTCTTCTTACACCCCATCGAAATCCTCTATGTTCAGCAATACATCTTGGAGCAATAATATTCCATAACTGGTTTCCTAAACCAGAACCATTATATATTTCAGATACAATCATTTAATCAAATGCGAATATTTTTCTTGGTTGTCTAGTATATATTGAGGAAAAGAATCATCTAATTTGACTGTCTGATATTTGATATGAGTTCGATTTAAAACATCATTTCCCTCTAATAAATTTTTAGAAATATTATCTGTCACTTCTGGTACATCAAAATGACGGTCACAGAATGAATTTATCTTCTGACGTATGTGATCTTCATTACCAAGATATGTAAAATGCCACCCACCATTCGTAATGATAGAACCACTTATTTTACTCTCATCTTCTGTGCCTTCACGTACATCATCAACAGTTTTGTTTTTCATATACTCATAGGTAGCAGCTCTTGTTCCAAACCATTTATTTGAATATAAATTATTCACCCAATAAGCATAGCAAGATTGCTCAAATGTAAAATGTGTATCAGAAGAAATCCACTCAGATGTATGTTCAATTATTTCTGGATTTGGTATCTCATCACCATCACTCATAATGATTAAATCATCGTCCTTGAAGATATCTAAATCTAATACAGCATTCCTTGAATATATCTCACGATGCCAAGGTCCTTCTAAGTCTGGTAATTTAATTTGATTGTGTATTATCTTATCTTCCCACTTCTTAAATCGGTCTTTGTTTTTGAGAAAATGACTTTCTTTTGGTAGACCTGAAAATGTAATATCACCCTCAGTGATTATGAATTTGTCCACATAATCATCTAATATATTAAATCTGATTTCTAACAGTTCAACTTCGTGATTGAATATAAAACAATCATACTTCATAATTACTCCTCATCGCTTCAAACACTTTTGTGATTCCATCATATAATGATGTCTTAGGTTGCCACCATTTAGTAATATATAGATCCGGTTCATTCCTTTTATTTTTCTGAACCTCATCTGTTTTTGTTGAAGGATTTATGATAACATACTTACCAAGTTTTTCATGTATTATCTTACCAATGATAATTGCAATGTCAACGATACTTGTGCTTTCATTACTAGTAATATGAAGTTCATCATCACTTGTAAAATCTTCATAATTATTCATCACAGTTTCAAGTGCTTCGCAACAATCTTCTGCATATAAAAACTCTCTTTCTTCTGTGCCATCTGTCATCATATCGATTGCACCAGTTTCTAATCCTTTTGCAATGAAGTCTGTGATGACGTGTGCCTTTTCCATATCCTTTTCAATACCATATACATTCCAGAACTTGACAATCAATCCACCCAAAGATTTGGTATATAATTCACCAACTCTTTTCATCACACCATAAGGTGAGTATGACATATTACTCATTTGAGATGATGCAAATACAAATGGTTTTTTGTAAAATTCTAAATGGTCGAATGCATTTGCCATCATCCGAGTATTGTTGTTTAAGAAATTAAATGTATGTTGATATTTTTTGAGATAGTGTGAACCACCTACATCAAATGCAAGAAAGAAAACAAAGTCAGAATCCATAATCACATTTCTTAAAAATGTATTTGGTATATGAGTCATGTCTTCGTGTGGATCATTTACAACATCAAACTCTCTTACAAGATGTCCTTTCTTTGTAAGATATTCTGTCAGGTATGCACCAATCTGACCACTTGATCCTAATACTGCAACTTTCATTCCGATAAAACCTTAATTAAAGATACTGTTTTTTGATTATTATATTCTTCACTCTGCCAAGCATTTCCATTACTTGCATTTTTATAATGTAAAACAAATGCATTCTCCATGCTATCATCTTCCTCAAACTTAATCAAGTCAATGAATGTAGGTTTTGGAAACTGATATTTACTTGCATAGTCAACCATGTAAGTAAAACAATCGTAAACATATTGCCAGTAATTCTCTCTTTCTTTTTGATGTGGGAATGTCTGAGTATCTGAGTGTTGATAATCTAGAATATGAAACTCTTTATCTTCAAGATTTACATGCATTGGAGAACAACCATTGAATCCCATTTCAATAAAACCATCGGGAGGTGTGTGCTTATCACCAGAATCTGCATCTCTCTGAACACTCACTTGATCCATATATTTAATTTTCAATTCATTCTCATAATCTAAAAGATACTTATGTCCTCCACCACCAACATCACAAGGTTGTCCGTTGAATATTCCTAAGTCCCATTTCAGTTCAGATGGATTTGGTAGGTTAGGTACATCAGCAATTACAATTCCATTCCAAGGATATCTTAGTGCAATCTCTCCGGAGTCACCATCACTATACTTTCGACTATATCTGTATGAAGGAATAAAGGATAGATTGTATCCTTGAATCATCTCTGTAATTGATATGTCTTTAATGAAAAACATATCAGAATCTATGATCAAAGATACACAATCATTCTTTGAGATATGATGTTGCCAACCCCAAGTAAATGCATAACCACAAACTTGACTTCCATCACCAGTAAATGAATCACCTTCAAATTGTTTATATCCATTAATATATTGATACTGTGGATCTAAATCAACTCGAATACACTCTACACCTATTCTCTCACAAACGTCAAAGATTTCTTGAACTCTGTCAGGTGAGTATCCACTAAATGGATTCGAACCTGCTCTCTCATTATTAAATACAATAAATTCGAAATCATCTTGAATATGTTTCTTTAAACTATTAAACTGTGGTTCAATAAAATCTGGACGATTATGAGAATAGGTATAGATCTTGATCATTTTTTTACAATAAGTAAATTATCATCTGGTCTATTTTTAACATCACGTAAGTCCAACCATTCATAAGATTTATAGGATCCTTTATTTGATTCCATGTAATCAACAAACATTTTTTTAAACTCATCATAAGAGGGTCTTTCTCCTCTTAAATGTCTCTCATCAGACATGCTTCCATCAATATCTTCGATTACATAAATTCCACCCTCTTTTAAAAGAGGAAGGTATATATCTAGTGCCTCAATCTGAGAATCAACATAGTGAGCACAATCATCAACAATAATGTCAAATTGTTGTAATTTTGAAGTTATGTTTTTATTGTAAGCATTTTCAAAATGTATAGTTACACCTTCAATATTTTTAAATTCATCCCTAACTAAGGAAGCAAAATATTCAACACCAACGATAGCGATTGAGTTAGTAAAATATTCTTTCCATAATTTTAAACTATCACCATTATTCACACCAAGTTCAAGAAGAGAGATTTCCTTTTCTTTATACTTAGAAAATGCATCTTCATAAAAATTATCAATGTAACAATGAGTTGTACCTTTGTCAGTGGTGAGATTGTATTTTTCTACTATTTCTTTAAGTTTCATTGTATTATTATAAGTTTATTATTTGTCCATCCACTTTAAAAATCTGGATATTGGATTTAATTTTTCTTCAACAGTTTCAATTTCCTCTGTATCTTCCTCTGCTTCGACACATGAGTTAATCCAATCGTAAGTCTTTCTAATACCCTCCTCAAGTGATTGTGAATAATCCCATCCAAGTTTCTCACGTATTAAATCATTATTTGAATTACGACCACGAACACCAAGAGGACCATCAACATAATCTCTACCTATGGATTTTTGTGCTACTTTTGCAGTAATTCTTACCAACTCATTAATAGAAACCATTTCTTCTGAACCAATATTAACAGGTCCTATAAAATCAGAATCCATCAATCTTCGCGTCGCTTCAATACATTCGTCAATATACAAAAAGGATCGTGTCTGCTTACCGTCTCCCCACACTTCAATTGTGTCGGCAAGACCTGCGTTTGCAACTTTGCGGCAGATTGCTGCTGGTGCTTTTTCTCTTCCTCCTTTCCATGTTCCTTCTGGACCGAATATGTTATGGTAGCGAGCAACACGAACAGGTATATTATAGTTACGGTTATAAGCGAAATATAATCTTTCCGAGAAGAGTTTTTCCCATCCATATTCGGAGTCAGGGTCAGCAGGGTAAGCGGATTCTTCACGACAGTCAGGATTATCAGGATCTAATTGATTATGCTCTGGGTACATACAGGCAGAACCAGAGTAAAATATTTTTGTTTTATTTGTATCGCAACTATTATTTAACTTGCGTTGCTCTTCAAGTACATTTAAGTTTATTGATACAGAGTTATGCATAATGTCTGCATCATTATCTCCTGTGAATACAAAACCTGCACCACCCATATCAGCAGCAAACTGATATATCTCATCGAATGGTTCAATCATCTTGTATGGTATTTCATTATAGAAATTACCAAGTTGTCCTTTATATTGTAATACACGACGAACAAAATCTACGTCACGTAAGTCTCCGAGTACAAATTCATTTGCCTCTGTTGCAGAGTACTCCGGTGATTTAAGGTCAACACCTCTCACCCAGTATCCATCTTTACGTAATCTCTTGACCATATGACTTCCAATAAAGCCACCTGCTCCTAATACTAATGCTTTTTTCATGTTTCCTCCTAAATTCGAATCCAACGTCTATTTGCAAGAGTCCAGTTTGTGACATCAGCAATTCTTTCCCGAACTGATTTAGCGGGTTCCCATCCTAACTCTTTCATCTTTGTTCCATCAAGTGCATATCTTAAATCGTGACCTGGTCTTGATGAATGGAAGTCAACTAACTCATATTTAAGTTCTTTATCTTGTGCCTCT
>Ga0209348_1001761_pt1 | contig 10401 bp, 14 predicted proteins | sample ETNvirenome_2_30_FD_184065 | JGI IMG/M metagenome (GOLD analysis project Ga0209348, IMG submission 184065) | Marine viral communities from the Pacific Ocean - ETNP_2_30 (SPAdes) (version 2) | ecosystem: Environmental > Aquatic > Marine > Oceanic | place: Pacific Ocean | collected 2013-06-22 | reverse complement strand
TATTCATATGAATGTAAAGAGTGTACAAAGAAAAGAATCAAATCAAAGAAGATAAGTAACAAATGGGAATATCCAGATTGGTAGTTCACGCATTGTTTCCCCACTACAAACATGGGTTTTAATAAATAATTTCAGATTAATTCTGATAAACGGAGAAACAAGATGCCTCTAAATTTAGCATCTCCTGGCCTCGTTGTTAGGGAAGTTGATCTTACTATTGGTAGAGTCGATACAGCAACCACAAAGGCTGCTGGAATTGTTGCTCCTTTCCAGAAAGGGCCAATTAACGAACCTATCACCATTGAAGACGAACAAGGCTTAATAGATACGTTCGGTGAACCACTTGACATAGACAAGCACTATGAATATTGGTTGACTGCATCCTCATATCTTTCATATGGAGGTATCTTGAGTGTTGTTAGATCTGATGACAACGACCTGAAGAACGCAACCGACGACGGTTCGCCAGAAATAAAAATATTAAGCACAGAAGATTATAATAACAAGGGTTATGATCTGAATGCATTATCAAACACAATTGTAGCAGCACGTAACCCCGGTTCATGGGCGAACGATCTTAAAGTTGCAATAATTGATGGAAGAGCAGACCAACAACTTACACTTGGTGCAACAACAGTAGTTGGAACCGGTGTTACTCAAGCAGTTCCTGCAGGAACAGTTTTACCCGGTGTAGGATCAACCACTTTACTCGATGGATATTTTAAAGGTATCGTTACTGAGGTTAGTGGATCTGGTGCTAACACAGTTGCTGGTGTAAAGTTTGTATCACATGTATCTGCTGCTGGTATTGAAACTGCAAAAGATTATCAACCCGGTGGTGTTTACAAATTTGACACAAGCGTAATAAGTCTTGGAGTTACAGCAAACGCAGGTGGTGGTAATACCACAACTGTAGGAACAGCAGTAGACTGGTTTGATCAGCAAAACATTGTATTAAGTAATTCAACAGTTGCTTGGAACAATATAGCAGAAAGACCTTCAACAACTGCATTCGCAGCAGCAAGAAGTTCAAGATTTGATGAAGTTCATGTCGTTGTAATTGATGACAAAGGAACTGTAACAGGAAACGCAGGTACAATCCTTGAGAAACACATTGGTCTTTCAAAGGCAAATGACGCTGAGTTCTCTGCTGGATCACCATCATACTGGAGAAAGTATCTTTATAATAATTCTGATAACATCTTCGGAATGGGTGGCCCAACTGCAGCATCTTCTGGTATTACTACTACATCATTTGTTGCTGGAAACTTCACTAAGAAGACAGACATTGGTTGGGATCAAGATGCACAGGGTATTGACTTTGGTGCAAGTGGAAATCTAACACTTACATTCCAAGGTGGTAAGAACTACGGTGGTCAAACAAATACAACTACTGCTGGAGCAATGACAGCAAGTATTGGTGGTATCACTGAAGGTTATGACCTATTTGAAGATAAGGATCAGTTTGATATTGATTTCTTACTCATGGGTTCTGCAAACTACCCACAGCATGAAGCACAGGCAATTGCAAATAAACTTATTTCGATTGCTGAATTAAGAAAGGATGTTGTAGCATTCATTTCACCAAACAGAGGAGCATTTTTAAATGACACATCTGTTGGTACAGGAACAATTAATTCCGCTGCAGACATCACAAACAACGTAGTTGGATTCTATTCTCCGATTACATCTTCATCATATGCAGTATTCGACAGTGGATACAAGTATATGTTTGATAGATTCACAGACACTTTCAGATATGTACCATTAAATGGTGACATCGCTGGAACATGTGCAAGAAACGACATCAACAATTTCCCTTGGTTCTCACCAGCAGGAACAGCAAGAGGAGGAATCCTCAATGCAGTCAAACTTGCATACACACCAAATCAAACACAGAGAGATGTTCTATACAGTAATAGAATTAACCCTGTTATCTTCTCACCCGGAGCTGGAATCATCCTATTCGGTGATAAGACTGGATTTGGAAAAGCATCTGCTTTTGATCGTATCAACGTACGTAGATTGTTTATCTTCATAGAAGAAGCAATATCTGCTGCAGCGAAAGATCAACTCTTTGAATTCAACGATGAGATCACAAGAACTAACTTCGTGAACATTGTTGAACCTTTCTTACGTGATGTTCAGTCCAAGAGAGGTATCTTTGACTTCAGAGTTGTTTGTGACGAAACAAATAACACTGCTGCCATCATAGATAACAATGAGTTTATTGCAGACATTTTCATTAAACCTTCACGATCAATCAACTTTATTGGTCTAACGTTTGTTGCCACTAGAACTGGCATTTCGTTCGATGAAGTCATTGGAACTGTTTAACTAGAGGTATAAAGAAAAATGGCAACCCAATTTAACAGACCACCACTTAGAACGATCACCGACTTCAAGAGCAAGATGGCCGGTGGCGGTGCAAGACCGAATCTGTTTGAAGTGGAATTAGTATTTCCCGATCCAATAGCGATTGAGAATGACGTAAAAGAAAAATCAAGGTTCTTGGTTAAGGCTGCTCAATTACCTGCATCTAACATCACACCAATTGAAGTTAACTTCAGAGGTAGGATTCTTAAGATCGCAGGTGATAGAACCTTCGATACATGGACAGTCACCGTTATCAATGACGTTGACTTCGCAATCCGTTCTGCATTCGAGAAATGGATGAACTTTATAAACAAAATGGAAGATGCAACTGGAGCACAAGATCCAGCAGCATATCAACCAGATGCTTATGTTCATCAATTAGATCGTGACGGATCTACTCTAAGAACCTATAAGTTCCATGATGTATTCCCAACAAATATCAGTGCTGTTGATCTCAGTTACGAAACTGTAGACAGTGTTGAAGAGTTTACCGTTGAGTTCCAAGTTCAGTGGTGGGAAGCAATCAAGGGCATCGGAGCTAATGCCGGTGGCGAGGCAATCAACTAGACGTTGATTTATTTGATAAATAGTGTATAATAGAATTATAAAGACGTTATACAATGCCTAAACTTTTTGGTTTCTCTATTGATGATTCAGATAAAAAACCTGATTCAGTAGTCTCCCCTGTTCCTCCTAACAACGAGGACGGGGTTGACTATTTTATACAGTCTGGTTTTTATGGTCAGTATGTTGATATAGAAGGAGTATATAAAACAGAGTACGATCTGATTAAAAGATATCGTGAGATGGCCTTACATCCGGAGGCTGATAATGCAATTGAAGATGTTGTTAATGAAGCAATTGTAAGTGACTTGTATGATTCACCAATCGAAATAGAATTATCAAACGTAAATGCAAGTGATAGTTTAAAAGATAAGATTAGAGCAGAATTTAGACACTTGAAAGAAATCATGGACTTTGATAAAAAGTCTCATGAGATATTCAGAAACTGGTATGTTGACGGAAGACTTTACTACATGAAAGTTATTGATGTCAAGAGACCTCAAGATGGAATACAGGAACTAAGATATATTGACCCGATGAAGATGAAATTCGTCAGGCAAGAGAAGAAAAATGGGAATCCTCAAAGAGGAAATGGAATAATTGATTATAGCACTTTGAAAGATGTTAATAAAAGTGCTTATCCAGATGTTGAAGAGTATTATATTTACACACCAAAACCAAACTATCCAGTAGGTGTAATGTCACCTGCATCATCAGGTCGTGAGAAAAATATCAAGATTGCAAAAGATTCAATCACTTATGTAACCTCTGGTTTGTTTGATAGAAATAAAGGGACTTGTTTATCATATTTACACAAGGCAATCAAGGCTCTGAATCAATTAAGAATGATTGAAGATAGTCTTGTAATTTATAGATTATCAAGAGCACCAGAAAGAAGAATATTCTATATTGATGTCGGTAATCTTCCAAAGGTAAAGGCAGAGCAATATCTAAAAGAGGTGATGTCTCGTTATAGAAATAAGTTAGTATATAATGCACAAACTGGTGAAGTTCGTGACGACAGAAAGTTCATGTCTATGATGGAAGATTTCTGGTTGCCAAGAAGAGAAGGTGGTCGTGGAACTGAGATTACAACACTTCCCGGTGGACAAAATCTTGGAGAACTATCTGATATCGAATACTTCCAGAAAAAACTATATCGTGCACTCGGAGTTCCAGAATCAAGAATCGCATCTGAAGGTGGATTTAACTTAGGTAGATCATCTGAAATTTTAAGAGATGAACTTAAGTTCAGTAAGTTTGTTGGAAGATTAAGAAAGAGATTTGGTAACATGTTTAGTGACATGCTCAGAACTCAATTAATTCTCAAAAATATTGTGTCACCAGAAGATTGGGAGTCAATGAGTGATCATATTCAGTATGATTTCTTATATGATAATCAGTTTGCAGAACTTAAAGAATCTGAAATGATGAATGAGAGATTAGGTCTTGCAGCAACTGTTGAACCATATCTTGGTAAGTACTATTCCACAGAGTATCTTCGTAAGAAAGTTCTTCGTCAATCTGATACAGAAATTCAAGAAATTGATGAGCAAATTGCACAAGAAATTAAGGATGGAATATTACCAGATCCTAATTCTGTTGATCCAATTACAGGAGAACCATTAGAAGATGGTGGTGGAACAGATCTTGGAGATACACCAGTAGAGGATGATTTAGAATCACAAGCAGCAGTAACAGATGCAGATCTAGCAAAAGATACCAAATCGGCCGAGATATAAATAAAATATATACCTAATATTTAAATATGGACGAAATTATTGATGCGATTGCGACTGACGAATCTCCTGCAGGAATTTCGCAAAGTCTAAAAGATCTCATATATCAAAAAGCTGCAGAAAGAGTAGAGGGACTAAGACCCGGTGCATCTGCTGCAATATTTGATGGTGGTGAAGTTGAAGATGAGGTAGATACTGAACCACAAGAGGAAGAATAATGGCACAAAGAACCCTTATTTTAGCAGCGGAGGTTTCTGTTGCCTCTGGTGTAGGAAATAGTACAACTGTTGGAAGTGCAAAATGCGTGAGAGTATTTAATAGCTCTGGATCAGATCTTACAATAACTGTGACAGATCCAACAGGTGCAAATACTAAATCTGGTGCAGGGTCTATTTCTATGCCAGATAATACTATTGAATTTATCGAAAAAGAAGAGACATTTACAATTCATGGAAATGGTGCTTTCAAGGCAACAAAAGTAGGATTTACCAATTAGAAAAATGAAACTTATCACAGAAGAAGTCCAAAAAGTTAAATTCATAACTGAGGGCAGAGGTGCAAATAAAAAGATGTACATTGAAGGTGTTTTCTTACAAGGAGATATCAAAAATCGTAATGGTAGAATGTACCCAGTAAACACTCTTGCAAGAGAGGTTGGTAGATACAATGAAAGTTTTGTCAAGAAAGGTAGAGCACTTGGAGAACTCGGACATCCAGAGGGCCCTACAGTAAATCTTGATAGAGTTTCTCATAAGATAACTTCACTTCGTCAAGAAGGAAAAAACTTTGTCGGTAAAGCACAGATACTTTCAACACCAATGGGTAAGATTGCATCCAATCTAATCTCGGAAGGTGTAACCCTCGGAGTCTCGTCTCGTGGAGTCGGATCACTCAAAGAAGATATGGCATCTGGTTGCAAAGTAGTTGGTGAAGATTTTATGTTAGCAACTGCTGCTGATATCGTTGCTGATCCATCAGCACCTGATGCATTTGTATCAGGAATTATGGAAGGAAAAGAGTGGGTTTGGGAAGGAGGAATTCTTCGTGAACAACTTGCTTCTAAAACTGCTAAGAAAATTAACTCTTTAGTTGATCAAAACGCACTAGAGGAACATAAACTCGGATTATTCCAAAATTTCTTAGCAAATCTGTAACATTATAAATAAATACAGATTATTTTAAATCTAAAAAGTAAATGTCCGTTGGTCAAAATTAAACGAAATGGAAAATGTAGTAACCAAAGGGGCAAAACCGGCAGATCCAATGCCAAAAATTGCCCTATCAACTCCCGGTCAAGCATCGGTTGAAGATTTAGGAGGCCCAACACCTCAGAATTCAAAACCTGATGATGACTCAAACAAGTTGAAAACACCCGGCACAACCTTGAAACAGGTTAAGGATATTGTGACTAAAGGTGCAAAACCTGCAGATCCAATGCCAGCGGGCATGAAGGAGGAAGAAGAAGTTGAAGGCGAAGTTGTCGCTGAAACTGAAGTCTCCGAAGACGAAGTAGTTTCTGAAGAAGAGACTGCAGAAGTCGATGAAACTCAAGAAGTTGTTGCCGAAGAGGAAGCAACTGAAGAGGAAGTTGTTGAAGAGGAGTCAATTGACATCGAAGCAGATGTTAACGCACTCTTTGAAGGCGAAGAACTTTCAGAAGAGTTTCAGAACAAGGCAAGAACAATCTTTGAAGCAGCAATCAATGCAAAACTTGCTGAAGTCAAAGAGGCAGTAAAAACTGAATACGAAGAGCAACTCGTCGAAGAAGTTGCTGCTATTAAGTCTGAACTAGAAGAAAGAGTTGACGCATACCTTGAGTATGTTGCCGACGAATGGTTGCAAGAAAATCAAATTGCAGTCGAGTCTGGTCTCAAGACTGAAATGACAGAATCATTCCTAGAAGGAATGAAGAGTCTTTTTGAAGAACATTATGTATCCGTACCTGAAGAAAAATATGATGTTATCGAGAGCATGGTAGATAAACTTGATGAAATGGAAGGTAAACTCAACGAGCAAATCGAGAAGAATATTGCTCTAAACAGGAGATTAGCCGAGTCTACTGCTGATGTAGTTTTCAGTGACGTAACTGAAGGACTAGCAACATCACAGAAAGAAAAACTTGCAACCCTCGTGGAGAATGTTGAGTTTGAAAGTGAAACAGACTATCGTGAGAAACTAGTAACACTTAAGGAATCTTATTTCCCAAGTAACGCAGGATCTCAAAGAGACAAGTCAGAGAATCTATCTGAAGGCACAGAAAATCCTGCAAATATCGCTGAAATATCAAACAGTATGTCAGCATATCTTCAGACTCTGAACCGTGTCGCTAAAAAGTGATTTTTATATCATAAATTCAAACTAACGAGGTAATTTTTTCAAATGCAAGCCCCTATTAATCAGGAAGCTCTGCAGGAGAAGTGGAGTCCACTCTTAGATTATGAAGGTCTAGATCCAATCAAAGACCAACATAAAAGAATGGTTACTGCAGTTCTTCTAGAGAACCAAGAGCAAACAATGAGAGAGGAAGCACAATTCCTTTCTGAGCAACCAACAAACAGCACAGGTTCATCAGGTGCTACAGCTGGTTTCTCCGCTACTGCTGACAAAACAGGCCCAGTTGCCGGTTTCGACCCAGTATTAATTAGCCTTATCAGACGTTCAATGCCAAACTTGGTCGCTTATGACCTTGCTGGTGTTCAACCAATGAGTGGCCCAACAGGACTTATCTTCGCGATGAGATCCAGATTCACTTCACAAAGTGGAACAGAAGCATTATTCAACGAACCAGATACTTCATTCTCTGCACAGGATGATGGACGTAATCTTGTTTCAAACGGATATACACAAAACGAAGGTGCTAACACAGGCGGTAACGTCGGTTTCGGTACAACTGCAGCACAGGCAGGAGACAACCCCGGAGCACTTAACCCCAACTCAACTGCTAACTCACAGGCATATAACGTTGGTCGTGGTATGAACACTGAAGACGCTGAAGCACTCGGATCAGAGGCTGGCGATCAGTTCAACCAAATGGCATTCTCAATCGAGAAGGTCACTGTAACAGCAAAAACCAGAGCACTAAAGGCAGAGTACTCATTAGAGCTTGCTCAAGACCTTAAGGCAATCCACGGTTTGAACGCTGAAGCAGAATTAGCAAATATCCTTTCAACAGAGATACTTGCTGAGATTAACAGAGAAGTTATCAGAACAATCTATAAGGTTGCTGAAACTGGTGCTACTGTTAACACAACAACTGACGGTACATTTGACTTAGATACCGACAGTAACGGTAGGTGGTCAGTAGAGAAGTTCAAGGGACTTATCTTCCAGATCGAGAGAGATGCGAACCAGATCGCACAAAGAACTCGTCGTGGAAAGGGTAACATGATCCTTTGTTCTGCTGACGTTGCTTCTGCATTAACAATGGCTGGTGTACTTGATTACACTCCTGCACTTAATGCAAACTTAAACGTTGATGACACAGGTAATACATTTGCTGGTGTTCTTCAAGGTAAGTACAGAGTATACATTGACCCATTCGCAGCAAACAACGACGACAATCAGTATTACGTTGTTGGTTATAAGGGTACATCTCCTTATGATGCTGGATTATTCTACTGCCCATACGTTCCTCTACAGATGGTTCGTGCAGTTGGTCAGGACACATTCCAACCAAAAATCGGGTTTAAGACTCGTTATGGTATGGTTGCTAACCCATTCGCTGAAGGTACAGCACAAGGTCTTGGTCGTCTCGCAGTTAACGCTAACCGTTACTACAGAAGAGTTAAGGTCGCAAACCTCATGTAATTCATCAATTACATATTTTACAAAGAGACCTCAAAAAGGTCTCTTTTTTTTATTCAATTTTTTAAAGTTAGGATTTATAAATAAAACTAGGAGGATGTAAAGAAATGTTACACATATCATGGGAAAGACCTGAAATACCAGAGTTTGATCCTGAAATTCACAATCCAGAGAAAGTTTTTGCATTTTTATGCTATCGTGGTATACATTATGCAAAATGGGTGTACCTTGATGTGTTTAACGTAAACAGCTGGCACCTTAAAAATCCACGAAAAGGAGAAAAATGATTTCTGATGCCATGTCACCATCTTATCATGACGTAATGGAAGTATACAAACGTCCAATGTCAGTTAGATACATTCCAAATATTTTCGCAAGTTTGATAGTATTATTGATATCATTCATAGCAGCACCTGCAAATGCAAATCATTTACCAGTAATGTACGTTCAAGTTCCACAGTGGGCAGATGATTGGGCTGTGTGTGCAGTAGATATACCTGATGCAAAATGTCACTGGTATGTCATGGCACCCGATAATACGTTTGGTGAAGGATTCAGTTGGGAAGAAGCACCTTGGTTTGATGCCAATGGATTAAATGATGTAGCACCCATGCAAGAAGTTTCAGTTGTACAAAAACTTCAAAAGCACTAGGCATTTCTTTTTGTTAAGAAAAACAGTAATAGGTATAAATTTTTTTGTAAATAGTTATGTCATTGCGGAGAAAACAATGCACTAAAACCCCTCTATATTATGGGTCTAAAAATTAGTCATCAAGGTCAGGTAATGCACAATTTAATTCCTTTTAATCAATTGGCAGGTTCATATGATGAACCCAGTAATGATTTAATCACTGAATACTACGAGTGTCTGATCGACTGTGATGATGATCAACACATCTGTAAACGAATATGTAAAGAGGTCTTTACATAAAAAATTTAAATATAATGGAGGGAGGGAGACCTCCCTTTTTTTATGTCTTCGTATAAATACCTATATGAAAGATAAAAAAGCAGCAAAACTTATCCTTAAAAGAGCCAAAAAAAATCCATTCCTATACTCAGCAGCAGACCTTTTCTACGCAAAAAAAGTTAAAAAATTAGAGAAAGATGCCTTACCACATCAAGAAACCAAGTCTACTTAATTCTTCTGTTGACATGTATTATGTCGGAAGTAAAAAGTGGTCTGATAAATTTGGAGACAGGAAGAAGTATACTAATGATCCAACATATCTTACCAAAAATGATGATGGTAAGAATGGTGGGTGGACTGGTATGACTGTCGTATCAGAATAACTAAATAACTAAAACATATTCCGTGCCATGAAACAGTCACCTAGACAATTGAAAGAAGCACATAAGGCTTACGAAAAGATTGTAGATTATCTAATTGCAGAAAATTACGCAGCAACTAAACCCGATGCTGATGCTATTATTGGTGGTATGAGTGAAGAGTGGTATCATATGATTATCAATGGCTAAAGATTTCCAACAATTTATTGAGGAATCACAATCATCAAAATGCCCAAAAGGATATAGATTTGATACAAAACTTAAGAGTTGTGTTCCCAAAAAACGCTATCCATACTATCCTTATGGTGGAGGGTATCGTGGTGGAGATAATCGATCAGATAGTGGCAATGGTAACGGAAATGGTAACGGAAATGGTGGCAATGGTGGTAATGGTAATGGTAATGGTGGTAACGGGAATGGCGGTGGGAATGGTGGATCCAACGGGGGTGGTGGAAATGGAGGAGGTGGAGAATGAAAACACTTCGTCAATTTCTTGAGTCATCCAATCCTAGAATTCCTAGAAAGAAAGGACAACCAGCAAAATCTAAAAAACATTCAGACTTATATACAGATGAAGATCCAAAAGGAACAATTCACGGACTTGGATTCAAAGATGAATCAACAGCAA